>Ga0209922_104380_pt1 | contig 10289 bp, 12 predicted proteins | sample ThiBiot_500_biof_FD_183946 | JGI IMG/M metagenome (GOLD analysis project Ga0209922, IMG submission 183946) | Wastewater bioreactor microbial communities from Cape Town, South Africa - Thiocy_expt_500_biof (SPAdes) | ecosystem: Engineered > Bioreactor > Thiocyanate-remediating > Anaerobic-Aerobic ...
ATTTATTTAATTGTTATTTTTCTAATTTTACATTACATTTAGACGAATGAATTTGATAACAAATCTTTTTTAAGAGGAACAATGGGCATTAGTAAAATTGATTATGTGATGTGGGAAATGAATAGGATTTACAACGGAATGGAAACGCGGGAAGTTAAAGTACACCGGATTTTTCACTTACTAAAAGAGAATGAGAGCTTGGTGCGGGAGACTAGGAGTGTGTTTCATAATATTCAACTTGAAAATATGTATGAAGGTTTTGTTCACCAACGTTTAGGCGAATATAATGAGCGCTTAGCCTTCAAGATGAAAGTGCTTTCACAGAAACTTTCCCATTGTATGCAGGTAATTAACCATTCTATTTTTAACGATGCGGTGACTTTCGATTATGAGCCTTATGAGCTAGATCCATTTAGCATCTAGAATTCTACTGATAAATAGTTGAGTCTTGCACCATCCAACTTGCTACTTACGACGTACGAGTTGGATTTGCCTTATCTGAGGAAATTCGAACTGTCACTAATATTAAACGTTTTCATGTGAAAACTATGAAATATTGAGATCTTGTAGGGATTGATAAATCTTAATGGATCCATGTTTAGGATTTATCTATAATCTGAATACAGTGAAGGGGCTTCTGACTCATAAATGTATCACCACTAACTGTAATCTCCCACCCATGATAAGGATCTCTTAAACGAACCTTGTCCAAATCTTCAGAAATATTATCAACGACCACAACGTGTCCACCTAAATCAGAATCGATAGTGACAATGGCTGACCCATTTGTTTGTATAAGTTTTTGTAATGTTTCAAGTTTATCGTCTAAATCTGTAACAATAGAATTTAAGCCAGCCTCACGAATCCATTGGGGTATCTCAACCTTTGATTCCGCTAGATTTGTGTTAAGAATCCTATGCGTATCAACCGGCCCACCTCTTTCAAGAATGAGCATAGCAGTAGCTGCAGCTGTGCAGCCACGAGTTGCTTGTTGTTGGATGATGGGTTTGTTATATATTGTAAAATACACATCTATATTATCTTTTACATCGATTTTAAATAATTTATTTGTAACCCTAATGGCTTCTCGATCCTCTTCATTATAAGTTAAATGTGAGGATTGAATGATTTCTTCTTTTTCTAAGATTTGATCATCTCTAAAGAGGATGCCTTGCCCATGAGGACTTTTATATGGTTCGCCTGGCTTGTGAATAAAGGTATTATTCTGGCCTACATGTGGGTATTTCCGGGTCTGAACGATAGACTTTTGAGGATTTAAAGTACGGCTGTTGGTTTGATCACAAGATTCTTTAAGATTTAAAGATCGATTTTTGTTGGGTTTAGTTTTTTTTATCTCTATAGATAATTCTTTATCGTTTTTTTTAATATAAACGATCTTGATCTCTTTTCCAGTCATCACTCTCTTAAAAATGTTAGATATATCTCTTTTATGTAAAGCGATAGGAACTATTGTTATGCTTGCAAGAATTCCCAGAACACAATTGCCAATTCTCCATAACAGTCCATGAGATCTTTGATATGTAATTTTTTTATACTCGACCCCTGCTAACTTTTCTGATCTGACATCTATTAATTTGAATTTATTTTTATAGGGATCTTGATCTGTTGAATTAAGGTATAAGGGTGAAAACATATAAATTTTAATCCTATTTATATATATATTATATTATGGCATATTAAATAATTCATAGAGATTAAATTAATTTTACACGAAGAGGCTGCATAGGCAATCAATTACCGTTTTGACTATTGGTTATCCAAAGTTTGGGACTCTGCTTTACATATTGATGTTTTTCCGCATATATTTGATCACCAAGGTCTTGCAAAAATCTGTACATCAGTGGTTTTTGGGATTTTTTTTCAGTTGTTTAAGACTTTTAATAGTAGAAATACTTAAACAATTTGAATACAGTAAGAGGGATTTTGGTTCTTAAAGGACTCTCCACTGACAGTGATTTCCCATCCATGAAAGGGGTCGCGTAGACGTACTTGATTTAGATCCGCAGAAACTTCATCGACTAGCACAACATGTGGACCTATCTGTGAGGTGAGTGAGACAATGGCAGAGCCATCTTCTTCCACACATTTTTTTAATTTTTCTAAGTTGTTATCTATGTCGGTAATCGCAGGATTTAAACCAGCTTGTTTGATCCACGCGGTGATGTCGGATTTAGTGTTGAGGGATTCAGGATAGAGCATCTGGTGTGTTTGGATAAATCCTCCTTGTTCTAAAATTAGCATCGCTGCTGCAGCCATTGTGGCATCACGTGAATTTTGCTGTTGAATGATGGGCTTATTATGGGTGGTATATAATACCTCCAGTTTTTCATTGAGCACATGGGGGTGGGATCGATTGGCCTCTTTAATTCTTTTTAAATCTTTCTTTTCATAGTTAAGGTGTTGAGATCTAATGATATCTTCTTTTTCAAGGATTTCTTGATCTTCAAATAGAACACTTTTTCTTTTATCGCTTTCTTCTGTAGGGTTTAAGGATTTTAAATCATTTAGACCTATAGGAGGGGTTCTTCTTATTTGGGTGCTAGTGTGACTAGGCAAGAGAGTGCGGTTTTTAATCTGCTCTAGCTTTTTTATCTCACTAGATACGTTTTTATCCTTTTTTTTAATATAAACGACTTTGATTTCTTCACCAGTTTTGACTCTCTTGAAAATTTCGAATACATCATTTTTTTTGACGGCAATAGGAACTATGGTCATACTGGCTAAAATTCCCAGAATGCATTGACCGATCCTCCAAAGAAGACCATGGTGTTTTTGATAGGTAATTTTTTTATACTTAATTCCCGCTAATGTTTCTGTATCAACATCTTTGATTTTGAACTTATTTTTATATGGGTCTTGATCGGAAGAATGGATACGTAAAGGTGAAAACATATAAAGATACACCCCTTTTACATTCAAATAAGAGAAGAAATGAATGTTTTTATTATTATTATAATTTTTAATTTATTAACTCGTCAATTAAGAGTTTTTATATTAAAAGTCATTTTACATATTGATTTGATCACACCTATATAGCAATCTCATATCCAAAACTTTGAGAAATTTTCTTAAATATAATCGTTTAAACTGAAATATGTATTCATTGTTACAAACGGAAATACAAACATTTAGCCCACATTTTATAAATAAAGTTGAATAATTTTTGATTTCCTGAGACTTGTTGCTTTAAAATGCTAAAATCTTCAAACTATGAAAAATTCTCTATTATCATGAAAAAAATTAGACACGATCCGGATCGCACGTATTTTACGTCAGACACCCACTATAATCATGCCTCGATTGTATTAGGTGCAACCCAGTGGACAGAAATTCCCTATATCTATGAAAAATGGCCATCGGAAGAGCTTAGGCATAAGTTTTCAATGGAGAAAGGATTGAGGGATTTTGCATCCGTCGAGGAAATGAACGAGACTCTAGTTAATGGGATCAATCAAGTGGTGGGAGCAGAGGATACTTTATTTTGCCTCGGGGATTGGTCATTTGGAGGAATTGAGAGTATAAAATGTTTTCGTGACAAAATTATTTGTAAAAACATTCATCTTGTCTTGGGAAATCACGATCATCATATTGAAGATTCAGAGAAAGGTTTACAGAAACTATTTGCGTCCGTTTCCTCTTATAAAGAAATACGTGTGGCAAAACAGCGCATTGTATTATCGCATTACGCGCATAGAATGTGGAATGGCTCACACTTTGGGGCTTGGCATCTCTACGGACACTCCCATTCAAATCTTGAAGTAAGGCCACATGGTAAGTCTATGGATGTAGGTGTCGATAATGCTTATAAATTGTTAGGGGAGTATAGGCCTTTCTCCTTTAGAGAAATTTTTTCTTTTCTGGATCTACGAGAAATTCTTTATTTAGATCATCATAGAGAAGATAGATATTAAAGAGTTTTTGATTTTTTTAGGTTAATCTTCTTCTTGTTTTCCTATCTTCTGTTGGTGAGATTGCGCAGTATAATTATGTGGCATAAAATTACCCATCCAATCTATATGTCATCATTATAAAACTAAGCCTTTAGGAGGGGTATGCCTAACTCTATAACGACCTGGATTTTAGTTGCTAATAGTTCGCATGCCAAGGTCTTTCGACTAACCAAATTTCCAAAAATTGAAGAATTAACGACCTTCGATCATCCAGAAAGTCGCATGCATAACCAAGATCTTGAAGGCCGTAAACCAGGACGAAATTTTCAAAGTGGTGGCACGACACGACATGCCTATCAGTCGGAGACAGAACCCAAAGATGTGGAAATAGAGAAATTCGCGAAAATGATTAGTGATTATATCTGTTCCGCCCACTACCAAGGCAACTTTGGAAGATTATATTTAATGGCTAGCCCTGCTTTTTTAGGACTTCTACGCCAACGTATGAATAGCCATACACAAAAATCTATAGTTGCAGAAGTGGCAAAAGATATGACTGAATGTTCAAATTCTGAGATTGAAAAACATTTAGAATCTTTATAAAAAAACGCCATCTCGAGGATTTTGAATTGTCCTCGAAATGGCAATTAATTATTTAGCTAATAAAGCTTTGCGGCTTAATTTTAATTGGCCACGTTCATTGATATCTAGGACTTTCACTGTAATGACGTCACCCTGCTTGACATGTGTTGCAAGGTTTTCTATGCGAGCGTGTTCAAACTCGGAAATGTGGCATAAACCTTCTTTTCCTGGTAGGATCTCAACAAAGACTCCAAATGCAACGACGGAGGTGACTTTACCTGTATAAGTTCTGCCGATCTCAACTTCTGAAGTCAAACCATGTATGATAGCCTTAGCTTTTTCAATCCCTTCAAGGTTTGAAGATGCAATACTAATTAAGCCATCATCATTGATATCGATTTCCACACCTGTTTGTTCGATAATCGCACGGATTTGTTTTCCACCTGGACCGATGACTGTGGCAATTTTACTTGGTTTAATTTGGACCGTCTCAATGCGAGGGGCATAGATGGACATTTGGGTTTTAAATGTAGGACAGACTTCTAACATTTTATTGAGGATGTGTATTCTTCCCTCTTTAGCTTGTGCTAGAGCTGCACGCATAATCTCGTGTGTAATGCCTTCAACTTTAATATCCATCTGGAAGGCTGTAATTCCTGTTTGATCTCCCGTAATTTTAAAGTCCATATCCCCAAGAGCATCTTCGATTCCTAGAATATCGGATAAAATTAGGAAGCGATCGCTTTCCATAATGAGTCCCATAGCAATCCCAGCAATCGGGCGCTTTATTGGAACACCAGCGTCCATCATGGCTAAACAGCAGGCGCATACAGTCGCCATGGAGGATGACCCATTAGACTCAGTGATATTAGACTCTAACCGGATGGTATAAGGGAAGACATCTCTTGCAGGTAGAACGGCTTGCAGACCGCGTTCTGCCAATTTTCCATGACCCACTTCACGACGACCGGGAGATCCAATGCGCCCCACTTCGCCCACTGAAAATGGGGGGAAAAAGTATTGTAGATAGAATCTTCGGCTACTCTCACCATCCAGATCTTCATATCGTTGCGCCATGGCCTCGCCGCCTAAAGTACAAACCCCCACTGCCTGTGTTTCACCACGTGTAAATAAAGAACTTCCGTGTGTTCGCGGGAGAAGGCCTTGTTCAATATCAATTTGACGAATTTGCTTGCTATTACGCCCATCACTACGAATATTTTCATCAAGAATCATCTTTCGCATATACTGTGAAGAAATGGTTTTGAGAGCCGCATCAACATCGTTTGCAGGATATTTGTGCTCACCACCTTCTGGAAGGAGGACGTCAACGACAGCTTTTCTTGCCGCGTTTAAAGCTTCTTCACGAGCAATTTTCTCTTTAGTGCGTAACGCAGATTCAAGTTGTGGTTTCGCCAAGCGATCCACTTCGTCTAATAAATCTTTGGACAATGTCTTAATGGTTGAAAGATTTTTTGTTTTTCCAATTTCTTTTTGCCAATTTAATAAAGCGTGACAGATCGTTTTGATTCCTTCATGGCCAAATTCGATTGCTTCAATGACCTGTTCTTCAGTCAAGAAGTCGCAGTGTCCTTCGATCATGAGAACTGCATCCTCAGTACCCGCTAACATTAAATCAAGCTTCGATTTGCTCATTTGCTCTTGATTAGGGTTAAGGATAAATTTTCCTTCCACCAGGCCTACTCTGACGCCTGCGACAGGTTTCAGTAGAGGAATGTCTGAAATGACAAGGGCAGCAGATGCTCCGCAGATAGCTAAAGGTTCTGTAAGATTGATTGAATCATAAGACCATACATAGGAAAGAACTTGTACTTCATTGAAATATCCCTCAGGAAACATTGGACGTAGCGGACGGTCAATAAGACGTGAAACTAAAGTTTCTCTTTCTGTTGGACGTCCTTCTCTTTTAATGAACCCACTGATTGTTTTTCCCACAGCAGAGAATTTTTCTTGATAGTCAACTTTTAGTGGAAAAAAATCTGCATCAGCGGCAGCCGTGGGTGTTGCACACGCCGTGTTGAAAAGCATTGTGTCGCCTACTCTAACTAGGACTGAACCGTTTGCCTGTTTTCCAATTTTTCCTGTCTCGAAGACGATCTCTTGTTCGCCTACTTTTACCTTCATGATGTGTCGTTGCATAATGTACTCCTAAATGTACTATAATTTTTTTGTCTAAGGAGGTGTGATGTTATTAAGAGAAAATTAATATTCCATGGAATGCTTTTTATGGCAAGTAGAGAGGAGTATATAAGATTCTCAATTTCACTTCCTATGCGAACGCACTAAGATATCACGTCACATGATACTTTTGTATATGTCGAAGAAGATTATAAGAGGTTGAAGGATAGAATTCAGAAAGCGAGCTTTAAGGCCTTTTACCTTACATACTTAAAATTCGATTTCTGATTTCTATAATACCCCTAACCTTCTAGGAATCTTAATGCTCGCTAATTTTTTTTATGTAGACCTAAACAACAAGGGCAGCTGGATGATCCAGCTGCCCTTGTTTGTTTAGGCTTTTTGAATTACCTTCTTAAGTTTAGTTTCTTGATGAGCGATTGGTATCGCTTTGTGTCCGTTGAGTTTAAATAGTCTAATAGTCGTCTTCTTTGGCCGACGAGCTTCAGCAGAGCTAGCCGGGAAGCGTGGTCTTTGGGAGAACGCTTAAGGTGCTCTGTTAATTCAGCAATACGCTCTGTTAAAATAGCGATTTGGACGTCAGCGGAGCCTGTGTCTTTCTCATGAAGCTGAAATTTTTTTGTAATTTCTTCTTTCGTTCCTTTGTCTAGAGACATTCAGAAAATCCCCCGTTTAAGTTTAAAGCTCTCATCTTGGAGCTTGAATTATTATAAAAATAAAACTCTATTTTTGTCGCTCTTCTTATAATTTTACCAATATAGACATTAAAAATCAAGGGAATAATGTTAAGATTTGATGAAAATAGAGCCTTAGTTGGGAGCTCCATAGCGGGGCTATAGAGAGAAGAAAGCGATAAAAAAGCGAATGGAAATAAAACCTCAACAGGTATCCTAACAATATGTCCAAGTATTAAATTTTGCAGAAAAGTCACTTAGAGATAAAGCTGATGCGGCTAAGAATAAAAATAACGCTACAACACTTGCGAGAGACCTATTTTCTGTGCAATCTTTTGCAGAATTTAGTAGTCCGGCATATGAAAGTTTACGTGAATGAAATCCTTAGGTGAAGGGTGAGCAGGCAGACTATGGATGATTTCTGCCTTGTTCTGGGCGGTCAAATCCTATTTGATACCGAAACGAAAGGACACAGCTTGAGGAAACTCGTCAAAGGGTCTAACTCCGAACTGGGAAAGTTGAATGGGATAGTTTGCTGCCGCATAGCCTTTTAAAATTTCTTTAATACAGTCGTTTGAGAGAACCTCAAGTTCAACTCTTTCACTTTTTATGTAAAAGGATTCAAAAACATTTTTTTTGTTATCCATACCTGAGATATTAAAGACTCTTTGACTTTTAAAGAACATAAAGTGATGTGAATCGAAAGATTCTTCTGCGTAACTGTTCGGTACATACACGATTCTGAACGTTTCATTATCCACTGTTTTTTTATCCCTTAAATAGTCTTTTAAGTTTTGATCAAAAAGTGAGAGAACTCTTCTGAGGGCTTTTAGATCACTTGGGGTGCAATGGTTGATTTGTTCTGTGAAGTTAACTTTAGTCTCATACGTAATAGCATTATGGTTAAGATAATTTAAAAAATCTACTTTAGTAGGCTCGCTAGATAGAGATGTGGCTGGAGAAAGCGACTGGGGTTGTTTGGAGGTATCTTGCGTCATATGAGCGGAGTCTTGCGGTTGCAGTGTGTTTGAAACTGGAACCTGGGGCTTTGTCATGGAAGGGGTTGAGGTATTTGTGGTAGGGTTGACTTCTAGATGCAGTCCTAATACATTTCCTCTGATATCTTTGCGCATAGAAAGCGGAATAGACTTTTCTTTACTTTTTAAAAGAATAAGACTTTGGAAGATATCGAGGATTTGATTGGTGTCTAGCGTTTTAAAGTGATGCTCCACCCCAAGGGAGGTAAACGAAAAACCGTTATGTGTTCCATCTGGGTGTTGATTTAACTTGCCGAATAGAGCGACCCCGTAACTTTTTTTAGGGCCTGTCTCTTGTATATAAAAATAATCTTTGATTGAGGGGGTAAAATCCTTAAAGAATGTTTCAAAAGTGGAGCTAACTGATTCGCTGAAATGGTTTAAGGCCTGTTGATCTTCTTGGGGGAGGTTTTTTAGGGTGTCCACCAGCTGCGAGCTGTTGAGGTTCGCCTGTTCTAGAGCAGCAACTAGCAAATTCACAATTCCACTTGCTGGGTTTTTTGTTAAGGTCCCTTCCCCTGGTTTCGCTGCATGGGAGCTTCCTCTTTGAGGTCTAAAATTAGAATAAGTTGTTGCTACCTTAGATGTGAGTGGATCGTTAGGATTTTTAGTCGCTTTTATACGGAGGTTTTTTATGTAGAAAAAACTTCCGGCCAAAAGCGTTAAAGCCACAAACGCTAGGGTTCCCACAACTTTTTCCCAGGCCTTTAGAGGTTTAGAAAGATGATCAGGATTTTTAGAATAGTAAAGGGGATAATTAATACATTCTTTAAATCTAATTTTATCCATATTATTCCTTAAGTTTTTTTTAAATTATAATATGTTTTTTAATACAAAGCAAGGGAAAGGGGGGCTAATTGCAGGTTTGATTTATGAAAATAAGGCCTATAGAGACAATGTCAAGAGAAATTATTAGGCAGAAATAGAACAGCTTAAGTTAAATCTAAAAGAAAAGTGAGGTTTCATCTTTAAACCACTTATAGTCCTTAATCAAACTTTAGTATCAAGGATCACTTCAATACAGGGAGGATAGAGGCCCTCAATATCACGTCTTAGGGTGACTTTAAAAGGGATTGTAATACGTCCATTATACTTTTCCATCTGAAGTTCATCCCAGATTTTTTTCTTTAACTCTTCATTTACAGTTTCGTCTTTATACTTGAGGAGGATTTGATTAATATAAGCTTGTTGATTGTCACGAATGATCTCTTGATCATAAAAGGGATGGGCCTGTTCATGGTAACTAGACATTGACTTCACCTTTGTATTTATTGAAAACCCTTTGATTTTTCTTGCTTAACTTAAGCTTTTCTTATAATTTTTATGGTGAATAAAAAACAACTCAAGGAAATACTTTACTATGTTAAAAGACGCAACCTATAAAGAAAAATATTCTATGCTTAAATTTTGGATGCCTCAAGTCATCGAAAATGTAAAAAAAGATCTTAAAAATGAGCATCTTAAGAATGACTTTAAATTTGCCAAGAAGCATCTGACAGGAAAAAATATTAATAAACTGACGACAGAAGATTTTATTAATGTCTACATGACGGCGTTAGAGCAAGAAGAGAATGCAGAAGAAATTGGGGAATTTATTACGAATCGATGGCTCTTAAAAAATAGTGAGCTTTACGATTATTTTGAGAGAGCACTTTCTCAAATTACTGCAGATTTTACCCAATTGACTGAGATTGAGCCTAGTCGCGCTCAAGGGATTGTTGATGGCGCTGTTGCGCAATTTGGAGCCCCACGTACTTACATTTTTTCTGTCATGAATTCCGTGGTATTTCCTAAGGATGTCTATGAAAAACTAGATACACTGGCGCGTGAAGATCAGAAAAAGTTTGAAAATGCCAAGGTGATGGCGCAGGAGCAATTGGCTCACGAGACATTAAAAGACCATTATGAGCAAAAAATTGCACGCT
>Ga0209922_104382_pt1 | contig 10288 bp, 10 predicted proteins | sample ThiBiot_500_biof_FD_183946 | JGI IMG/M metagenome (GOLD analysis project Ga0209922, IMG submission 183946) | Wastewater bioreactor microbial communities from Cape Town, South Africa - Thiocy_expt_500_biof (SPAdes) | ecosystem: Engineered > Bioreactor > Thiocyanate-remediating > Anaerobic-Aerobic ...
CGGTGAAATCAATATTTTTATTTAGCGTAAAATCGAAGCTCTCTGCGAGAAAAATCCTGAATTAGCTGTTGAATTGAATAAAATCTATCGGCCAGTCATCGGTCGACCACCGATCGAAGAAGACTGTCCGGATTTATTGCAAATCATCGAAGAAATAGCCAAAGTCGGCGGTGCTGCCGATGCTCATCGAAGTTCGCAAACTATTCGGCCTTGTTTGACGTTGGACGATCTACGAGAAAAGATCAAAGAACGAGGCTATGATATCAAACGATCGACACTCTACTATCGGTAGGAAACTCTCTCAAAAAACGCAGAATCGAGTTTGAATCGAGTTTTTAGTTTGCTGCCGCATCGAGCGAATTCAATCGATGGCAAAAAACATGTTCGAACAGTACCTGTTCGTCTTCGAAAAGCTCAAAACGATGAACACGCTAAACATGAAGGTACTCATTCAAAATTCGATTGAAAATCGATGAACTGAGCTCTTTGCTTTTCTCTAGATGGACATTTCGCAACGGCAACTATTCGTTATATCAAAGATTTAGCTGGTATTTTCGGCAATGATGTCGTTTTCTTCTTATCTCAAGATGATAAATGTAAAGTACCCATCGGTCTACCAGCTGCACGAGTTCAAGCGCCGATGCTCATGCATTTGGATTATCGTGTTCGTTTGCCTGATCACGATTGGACAGTTGCACCACGGCATCAACTCACTCCGAGTGTCTATGCTGCGTGCATGGTCAACGAGAATAATGATGTTGGTTATTCAGGGCCAACTTACATCGCCATACGTTCGGCTAAACACGATCGAAGTGATGCAAATACGCATTCGTGTGACTTCGATCGACTTGTTGGTCTGAAAGAATTCGATAAATCAGCTCGAGATTACACAGGACAAGTCAAACCGATCGTAATCATCACAGTCGACGGTGGTCCTGACGAGAATCCTCGTTTTCCGAAGACACTCGTTGCTGCTATAAGAAAATTTCGAAAATATAATCTCGATGCTTTGTTTGTTCTAACGCATGCACCGGGTCAATCGGCGTACAACGTTGTCGAACGTCGTATGGCGCCGTTGTCTCATGATCTCGCTGGTTTAATCTTGCCACATGATCATTTCGGTACGCATTTGAGTGATTCCGGTGTGACGGTAAATCCCGATCTGGAACGAATAAATTTCAAAAAAGCTGGCGAAGTCCTCGCAGAAGTTTGGTGCGGTTCGGTTATTGATGAATATCCTGTTGTAGCAGAATACATCGATCCACCGGCATCGACACAAGATGAAATGCGAACAATCGATGTGAATTTAATTCTCAATCAACTTTTAGATCGGTATAAACTATTCATTGAGATGATTTTTTCGAGAAAAATCTCGTTTTCTTTCGCAGAGTTTGTCAAGAAGAAGAAGACGACGAGCCCATCGAACGACGGATTCATCAAAGTGATGAATATTATCAAGAACGAACTCGTCGTCTAGATGAAAATCTATCTCGAGAGCCATCGAAATACGATATCGACGAGTACGTTTTTGTCATTTTTTCATTTGTCACGAAAAAAAACAAGGAAAATTCATTTAGATATTGGTGTGCAACGCACGTTCTTCAAACTCAATATACCATTCAGATAATTCGTTGTAATTCGATAACATGCTGCGGTCCGTGGCGTTCGAATTATATTCAAATATTTCCTCATCGATTTCTTCCGGCACCTGTGCCATTCGAACGAACACCGCGAGGCATTGCAATGGCCGATCGTGATTATCAAAAAGGTGTTTTCTATGGTTCATTAATTCAACGTATACAATTTCATGGTGTCGTTATGCAACATACACAAAATGATATTCTACCATTTGATTATTGTTGTTCGAGTACACGAAAAGAATTAAAACGACGGATTTGTGCGATTTGTAAACAATATATACCGTCGGCATATCGAATGAAGAATCATTATAAAATTCATGAACAACAATATGCATCGAACTGTTTGGAATATGATCAGGAGAATTTCGACGAGAATTCGATTTATAACGATGACGATGAATCAGAAATGATGAGCAGTCAACGACCGTTACCAGTTGTTTCGGATCCATCGGCGAATGGCGTTGTCATTTTTTCGGATATGCTCGATTGGTTGAAATCAGATTTCGAAGAACTCGATCTCAAAGAACAGATTATCAAAAATGATGATAAGAAGAAACAGATGCGATGATATCGCACTGATCTTGTCTTTTCTCAATATTTGTATATCTTTTGTAGGTTTTGTACTTTTCATTATTTAGTGTGAACTTTGTTTTGATTGTAGTTGTAACGTTTTCCTTTTTTTGATTTTCATTATTGATAAAATCAAATAAATCTATCTATTTACAAAATAATATGATATCCCTAGCTCGTGTTTCTAAAAAAGTGGAACTGATTTTATTCTCTTAAAATAGATCCATAACTGCATCGTACATCATGTGAATATCACCGAAAAAACTAAATGTTGGATAGATAAATGCTGCAGGTTTGTTCTGTTCAAAACCAAAATGTCCAATCCATGAACATCCATAACCGAATAAATGTGGAAGCAATAGTTTTACATATGAATTTGTTAATAATTTACCACTGATGAAATAAACCGAAGCAAATGCGATTAATTCAGCTAAACCTCCTGACAAATGACGTGAAAATGGAATCACAGCATATGCTGCTAAACCACCAGCACTAAGCGGTAGTAAAAGTGTTGGATTGAAAAGAACGTAGAGAAAAAAAAGACTTGTGCCAAGATAATGCCATTGTCTGGTAATCTTTTGACGATGTTCTTGTAAATAAAATGGATAAAATTGTTCAAATGTTTCATACGGTTTTGTTGAAGAAATATTCTGTGATTTATATGCGTTCAATAATGGATTATCACTGATTTGTATAACAATACTTGATACAAGAATGATTATTGCACAAAACCAAAGTCCAAACGTAAATGAACTACTTTTATGTTTTGCTGATTCACTCATTCTTACAGTTACAAAAACAATAAACTTTCTTCTGAAGTCTTATCATCGTTTTCGACCCACACATATCTATGATATTTTATCAACAATATCATATATATCATGTAAATAAACTATTATATTTTAAAACAAAGATAATTGTATATGAATCGTTAGTATGAACAACTCAACCTGAGCCTACTTGATAGTGAATCTTCAAAATAATTGTTTAACGAAAAAAACTTTGGAATATAACTAATCGATTTGTGCGTGGGTTATTTATATATTGTGTTAAAAAAAAGAGCACTTACAATGCATTTAAATATCACTATTCCGTATTAATTTTTGAAAGAAAAATGTGAATTACCATTTTTTTTAATATATCATAATTGATATTAAATCAAACACATTCTACAGACTTTTCAAGTTGAACAACGTGTTTATTTAAAGAGAAATCATTTGCAAAATTCTTTTCATAAAAAAAGGTGACATCGTTTCTCAATTAACAAGTACATCAACCTGTTATTTCTATGAGCATTCTATAAGCATACATTGTAAAAAATGGTTGCATCAATTATGTTTATTTACTTGTTTTATTCGAACTATATCGATGTTCTGTTTGCTAACATGATATCTTATGCCACTGTACATGATAGTGGAACTGATTTCGTTCCATTTAATTCTCGAGAACTATTGATAACCTATTCATCGATTTCATCGAAAATGGCTTGTTTTAAATTATGTCATACAAATGTTCAATGTCGAACATTTGTCTACGATTCACCAACATGTCGATTGTACGAAAGTCAACTTCAGACCGGTCAAATCATTACTGCAGCATCAGCATCATCTTTAGTCGGTGAAATTCTTTATAATAACATTAATCTGTCATCATCATACAACCAATCATGTGATCGTTGCTATCCTGATCGATATCTCGTCTGTAAAGATAGTCGTTGTCAATGTCCGCCGAATACATATTGGGATGGCATAAGTAAATGCTTGAATCAACTCTATGTTGACTCAACAACAGCATGTAGTTCTAATAATTGGTGTCGTGAAGATATGAATATGACTTGTTTATGTGGAAAATGTCGTTGTCCTCCACAAACGTATTGGCTTAATAAGACTTGCGTGCCTCAACGTCTGGCAGGTGAATCTTGTAACAATAGTGCAGAATGTCGAAATGATTTACATATTGTATGTGCTCGAAACAATAAAACCTGTTCATGTAAGAATGACATCAAGGCAAAATTTTCAAACAATTATCTCTTCTATTTTAGATCTTGCACCGCAATATATTCAAGTATTGAATGCCAGCACTCCAGCAGTTTTGAACGTAACAGCAATGGTCTTTAATTGGACAGGAAATGAATGGTACCGAGCATTTAATAATAAAACCAATGATTATTGGAATGGAAATACTTTTCCAGGAGCGAACTATGCTTATCTGACATTCAATGATTATTATTTATTGACATCGTTTCAAGTGACTGCTCGTGGTGATTATTATCATGATATCAAAACTTTAGAGTTTTACCGTAGTGCAAATGGTACATGTCTTTTAGAAAGTTTTGATTTTGTCGCTCCACCAAGTACTTATTACACATATTCAGCTACAAGCTTTAATTATCAGACAGTACCAATAACTGGTAGTGGAGTATTAGCTAATTTTTGGCGATGGAGTACTTATCAACTATGGTTAAGTGAATTGACATTTTATGGAATACCTTATTAAATAATGACTGCTCACATATACGTATATATAAATAATCATATATTTAAATAAAACTATCTTGAGAAAGGAATACGATTGGTTCATAAGGAGAACGTATTACATGAGTTCATCTGTCCATGTCCTTGACGTTTCCAAACACATTTTTCTTCCATATTTACATCAATTCTTCACTCAAGGCCGATCAACTTGAAGAAAAAAAGAAAGAAATTTTATAGCGCTTCTCATTTTCGTTTGTTTACAACGATCGTCATTCTAATGAACTTTGTCTTAGGTCAAATGAACCGAATATTTTTCTCTCGTTTCTTCTGCAAACAGAAACTTTTCTTCTTTTTTCGTCTTTTTATCTCTCCAGAGATAAACATAAGCACGTTGAAAACACGCGGCCGTTTCGTGTTACTTAAACACAATTCGTTCGTTTCTCCTTGAATGTCTCGTCGTATTCGTTCGTTCGTTCGTTCTTTACAGGCAACATATTCACTCGTTTCAAGAGAAAAAAAAGCAAGAAAAAACTTAAAGAAATGAAAGTACAACCTGATCTGACATCGAGTTGTTATTTCTCTACGTAAAAAGTACAAAGATGAAAAGATATTTTGTATTAAAAATAGAAACGAGAAAAACAATCATGTACGCATTTACTTTACTATGATTTATTTTTATTTCAGATTAAAATTCTATCCTTGATGAGCAAACGACATCTGAGTACAAATAAATAAATAACGAAATAATTCAATTTTCAATTGCGATTTTCTTCTTTTTTTTTCTGTTTAGTCAATCCGCAATTATTGCCACTTGACGAGTCGTTACAAAAATATCTAACATCATCTAATTTTCTTCCAAATAATATTTGGCAAACACGATTTTCTCCATGTTCGAATTATTTAGCTGTACCGAAACAAGATATTTACGGACATGATATTATCGTTGTTCTCCACAGTCCAAATTGGCATCCGACTGATAAATCAGCACAATTATATGTTCATGAAGAATTTCAATGTTCATCATCGGTTTGGTCGATAGCATTCGGAAGGAAATCTGCTGTTATCAATGAAAACTATTCAACAAAAAAGACACGTTCGAATTCGACAGTTAATTGTCGACATAATTTCACTAAAAATCTCTTTCTTGCCGCTGGTCTTGCCAATGGAAAAATAAATATTTGGAATATTGATACAGGCGAATTAACATTAATTCTTCAAGATCATAAATCCACAGTGTGTAGTCTAGCATTTACATTGAATTCTATGCAATTAGTTTCGACATCACATGATAAAACAATTAAACTTTGGGATTTACTCGATGATGGAAATATGTACAAAACTATTCATCAATGGACATTTAAATTTAATACAGTTCAATGGTCACCCGATGAAACACTTCTGTGTGCTGTTGGACCGTTTGTTTTACTCTATGAAACCGTTCATTGGCAAGAATTATTCAAATTCGATGGACACGAACATACAGTTGCTGATTGTGTATTCTCTTCGGATAGGTAATTGATTCGATTTGATTTTGCATCGAGAGAGGTGTGCATGCGTGTGTTATTTTTCAGTGCTCTATTAGCAACAGCTTCGTTCGATACGCGTGTTCTACTTTGGTCGACAGCTACTGGCGAACTTCTTAAACAATTTGCTCATCAAATACCTTTACCATCGAAAGTCTACGCCGGTGGTGATAACGGGTCATTTGTACGATCTCTTGCGTTTACTAAATTCGATCAATTTCTAACAACAACTTGTGATGACAAGTAGAGCAAATATTTGATATTGAAAAACAAATTCAAAAATTTGTTCATTTTAGTTATCTTCGTTGGTTTCCTATCCAAAGCTCGTTTTGCAATCAATCGATTTTTCAACATAAACAAACCAATGTTCTTTGCATAGCCAATGCGTCCGATGGACAAACAATGGCTATCGGTACACGCACTGGTCAAGTACATTTATGGTCGACCAATATCATAACAAAACCGCCGACATTGAAACATTTTTGTCGTACACGGTTCAATCAATGCATCGGTTTACAGCGTAAAAATATTCGAAATTTATTGATTTCACAACATTTAATTCGATATCTTTTATACAAAGATATTCAAATGAAATAATTTGTTTTTCTTATGTACATAGAAATTTATTTATTGAATGAGTGTGTATGTGTGAATATTTACATGAATAAAATTTTGTTGGTCTTATGTGTCGAAAATTCGATCGCTTAAGTCCATGTACGCATGAGTTTCTCGACCATTAATTGTTGAATAAATGTATCCAATTGTCCATGATGAATATTTTTATCAATTTTTCGACAGATTGCATTTCGTCGATAATGTTGACCACGTTTACAATACTTAAATAGATGTTCAAGCTCATCGTCATGATCAGTTGTGAAATTTTCGATTTCATATGGATCGGTATCGGCTTCCTCATCGTCTTCAAGGGAAATATCATCAAGACCTGGCAATGTTTTTGTAAGACAATGAGGTATTCTATCATAAATTCGTTCGAAATCAGGCCAATCGAATTCATTAAATGAATCGTCGAACGACGATGAAAATGATTTGTAATTTTTAAAACGTAATGCTAAACTTCGTGTGCTATTCTGATTTTCATCATGAGATGTACGAGGATCTTTTGTAATTGAAAAACGACGTTTTAATTGTGTACATAAATGTTTAAAACGATTATTTGATGTTGTTGTTGTTGTTGTTGTTGCTGTAGCAGACGATGACAAGGATGAATGATTACGATCTTCATTGTATGAAAAAGCTCGTGTTGTTTTCATTATCGGTTTCGATGATGAATAATCAAATCCAAATTGATATCCATCTGTTGGAAAACTACTACTAATCATTTCCTTCGTTTCTTCACTCTCCATTGGCGTAACTAACGTTATCGACGTCATTTGCTCTGATGTTTCTGTTTTAAGAACAAAAACTCTATAAATCCGCACTTAACAAACTATATTTATATTCCTGGATATATATCGTATTTTATGCCTTTAAGCACTAGACAAAGAGAGAAAGTGGGTATCTCGTTTTTTTTTCTTCTTCTTTTTCTTTTTGCGCTCAAGATCTAATTATGTTGACTGAACTCGTTTGTGACTAAGTTGTAGATTTGTTTTTTTTGGATAATTATTCGATAAAGATAGACAAACGTTAGTATTATTAAAGTTGAAGATGCATTTTCAAGTACAGTTTTTCTATTGTGAATTAAACAGGAAATCATCGTCATAGAATTAAACTAATGAGAGATTATAATCGTGTCGATTATATTTATACATTTAATCAAGAAAAAACAAACAACAACAGCAGAAAAAGAAAATTATGTCTTTTGTTTTTTCCATAATGGTGCCATGTCATCATCGTCATCTTTCTTTTGATTTGTATCTTGAGTTGATACTTGAAAAATTGGCTTCGGTTGAGTTTGATTGTAAGCTGGTGCAACCCAATAAGGATCTTCTTTGCATTTTTCTTCGTAACTCAATAGGATAGCACGTGAATCTTCTTTTTGTGCTGGTGGTTTTTGTAGAGCAATATTTTTCACGATATACGACGATAATGTACCACCATGAACACCGATTCGACCGCCTGAACCAGCTCCACTAACTGGCAAATCGGGTCGTTTCGATTTCACAGGATCTTCTCGATTTTTCATTCGAATAACTGACAAATTTCGAACACGTTCCTTTCGATACATTGGCAATGCATGCGGATTGATAATATTCATATTGATAAAATAATCCGTTGCTTTCTTCTGTCGTTCTTCACGATTAGCAAATAATAAAGCACCTTTTCTCGAATGTATCGGATCGTAGAAGATCTTAACTAAACCATTGCTTGTTGTGCACATAATTTGATTTAATTTCGAATGCCATAATGTTCGAATAACACTCGCTGTGTCACTGACTTGAATTTGTCCTTCAGGTTGAGCGAGATTATTTCGATTGAAGAAATAAATACTGCCGACATTCGTTGGATCATTAGCATTTTCTTCAGTTTTCTTTCGTGTCGATGTACCTGTAATAAGAAATCGATCATCAGGCGAGAATGTGACATCAGTCATCGAAAATCGATTATGCAAATCGGAAAACATCGAAAGTGGCTGTTTGAATTGTCGAATGTCCCATAATTTCAATGTATGATCAGTTGCACGTGATGCTAAATGTTTCCCATCGTACGACCAACGTAAAGATGTAATCGAACTTTCAGATTCATGTGCATTTCGACACATAAATGTGACATTAACCAATGGTTTTCGTCGATCCCAAATTTGAATACTGCCGTCATTGCAACCGGCTGTTATGAGATATTCATTTTGTGCGACATGCGTATGATAAGTGTTGTATGTACATGTTGTTGTTGAAGTTTTTTTACCATTTTGTGATTTAGTTTTCAGACAAGAAACATGTTCAGTACGGCGAAGTAACGACCACAAACGAACGGTTCCATCTTCTGAACAAGTCATGAATTCCTAAACAAATTCCCAATTAGATTGAATTTTTCAAAAAAAATCTAAATCCTACATTTAAATCTTTGGGATTCCAACAAGCTCGATTCAATGTACTGATATGTCCTCGTGTTTTTTGCATATCGATTATATACATATCACCTCGAACACATTCGTAAATATTCTTTCCATCTCGACTTATCACTTTGCCTTGACAACTGCCACTTGCTATGACTAACATATCGCTCGCAGGACTAAATTCAATTGAACGTAACTGATGAGATTCACACGGTGATATCGCACGAGTATATTGTAATGATTTGTCCATGGTAAGAAAATCCCACATTTTCAATTCGTAATCAAATCCACCGGAAATTAAACGTTCACCATTGGCATCAAGCGTTAAACACGAGATCGTTTTCGTTCCATGTTTCAAATCGATTTCATGTGTCAAAGGAAAAAATGGTTGTTCATCATCGGCATCATCATCATTTTGACTAACTTGTTCGTCATCACTACTTTGATCATCGTCTTCAGCTGCTGGTGCAGCACTAGCTAAATCAATCGACGGACCAAAATCATCGTCATCATCATCATCATTTGATTGTGTTGGAATATGCATTTGTTTCGCTGCCTGATCAGCTTTTTGTTTCATATCTCGAATTCTCGCTTCGTTTTCTTCTTTCGTCCGTTCAATTTCACTATTCCAATCGACTTTCGATCGTTCTTGTGCACCAGCTCGTGCTTGATTGAGCATAGCTTCGAGATCGAAGACTCTCGCTGTTTTTTTCGTTGTTGAATCACTCATTATCTAAGAAAAGAGAGAAGACAAAACAATAGTTATTTGAATAATAGACGAAGTTCTTGTTGATGTTTTATTTTGACAAATACAAATGACAGCAAAATATCGAAAGAGAGAAAGAGCATAAAAAAAGAAAGAAACGAACAAACAAACAAACGACCGGGCCCAAACATGAACGAGATTTGGATAGATATACAAAAACAGACAAACGGTTATATACACGTTATTGTGTTATGTATGTTTTAGGATTTCGATGGATCATCAGTGAATAATTCATCGATATCGAATTCGGTATCGATTTCTCCATCTTCGAGCATTGGCGGAGTTTTATTCTGCAAACGAAA
>Ga0209922_104384_pt1 | contig 10286 bp, 13 predicted proteins | sample ThiBiot_500_biof_FD_183946 | JGI IMG/M metagenome (GOLD analysis project Ga0209922, IMG submission 183946) | Wastewater bioreactor microbial communities from Cape Town, South Africa - Thiocy_expt_500_biof (SPAdes) | ecosystem: Engineered > Bioreactor > Thiocyanate-remediating > Anaerobic-Aerobic ...
AATTCTTTCGTTTTCTCTCGGATAGTTTAAAACATGCATGTCTAATGGCATGTTCAATTAATCCTCAAAATGATGGATCTGATTTCGAACAAATCAAACCCAATGGTCTCGTCGTTGGCCATTCATATTCAGTCACAGCTGCGAGATATCTCCAGCTGAAAGATCGAATTTTGCCAATGATACGTTTGAGAAATCCTTGGGCAAATGAAATCGAATGGGAAGGAGCATGGAATGATCGAGATAAAAGATGGAAACATTTAGATGATAATCAAAAACGACGAATGTCCTGGCAAGAATCTGAAGATGGAGAAGTACGATTGGAAGATTGATGTCATTAATCTTTAGTTCATTGTTTAGTTTTGGATGACATTTGATGATTTCTTCGATGAATTCGATATTCTCGAAATTTGTCATCTCTCACCTGATACATTCGAAGAAGAACTTCAATTAAATAATTCACTTTCATCGCCCTCATCTCCACAAACGCAATCTATTCTCAAAGATCATCGAACATCGATCTGCATGTCAATACCAAATTCAGTCACAACTGATTCTCAACGAAAGACTTGGTCGTGTCTTTCATTCGAAGGACGATGGATTCGAAATGTTTCGAGTGGTGGTCGATGTGTGACTGAATGTGAACACGGATGTCAGTATTGGCTTAATCCACAATATGAAATCGAAACAAAGAAATGTGCAATTGTAATATCATTAATGCAGAAATATAATCGATTGAAAACAACAGATAATCCATTGGATAGATATGATTACATTCAAGCTCGAATCTATCAAATTAAAACCGATCATTCGATGGATGCTAAACATCGAAAATATGGAGATGATGATCTCGAATATATTGGTTATACAGGCTCGTATGTGAATCGTCGAGAAGTCAGTTTATATCTTCGAGTACTACCGGGAAAATATCTGATTATTCCAAGTACCTACGAGGTATTATTTCATATAAAAAGAATTAATAATTTACCTTTTTTTCGCATAGCCGAATAGGGACGGAGATTTTCTGTTACGAATATTCATGGAAACGGATCATTCAAATTCAGATTCGCCGAGATTTTCTCCTCGATCAAATGATCCGCTAACTCGTCGAACAATCGTCAATCCTGTCAATTTATCTCCTAGAAAAAAAAGAAATTTTGCATTTAGTTTCTGTCCTTTTAATTGTTCATCACCATCAACTTCTTCTTCTCTTTCTAACAAAAGCGAAATACATTTTTTTCCTTAACTCATTTTTCTTTTCCCTTCGAAAAAAAAAACTAGATCAAGGCCTGTTCAAAACCAAACGTAAAGAACATCATCATATCATTCAAACACTAGGACAAATGCCCACCGATGTCAAACGATATAAAGCGGTTCAAATGCTAACCGATCAATTATTTAAAGTGTTAAACGACAGTCGAATAGCATTGACAAGTGCTGGTTTTGTTCCATCAGTCTCACCATTTCCAACGGATGAATCAACTCGTGAACGTGAGTTCATTTTCATTAATTAATCGAATGTCATCTTGTGTTTTTTTTTTGAATTATTCCTTTAGAACTCTCGTTATTATTAGAAAATGTTTTATTTCTCGGCGACCTTGCTCTATTCTTTCCCGATGTATTTCATCGTTTCTACGATAAAGATCAACAACGTCGAACATTGACTTCATGGTGTTATTCATTTGCAGCTGAGACGGATTTTTATGATGAAAAATCTTTGGAAATCTTATCTCTGGTAATTTTCGAAAAAAGAAAACTCAATTTTGATTTGAATTTTTCTTCTTTAGATGGCTCAGGAATTGAATCTCATCGAAAAATCGTCGACATATCACAATCCATATGTTTACAAAGCTGATCAACAGGTGCATCAGCTTTTCTTGTTCGTTCTATTTTATTTATTGTTCGATCTCGTTCTATAGAAAAAACCCATCGTAACCGAAGAAAAATCAAAGAAAAAACCGAAAGAAAAAATTAAAAGACAACGAGGTAAACAAGTCAATTCTTGTCATGATTCAGAAACATCGTCGTCGATATTTATTCTTTTTTTGCAGGACCTGGTCTATCTGGCAGTCGTACTGAACTGTAGTTTTTCGTTCGTTTGTTCTCTTTTTGCTATTTTGTCTGAATAAAATCAAGCTTTGTTTTAATTAAAAATGAAACACGTCCATAATAAACGAGATTACTCGAGAAGTTCATTTCCTATTGGAAGGATGCATGGAAACAATCAATAACGATAACTGATTTTTTTTTCTTCTCTCTCTCTCTTTCTCTTCCGATGGAAACGAGAAAATCTCAATCATTACATCGGAGAAAAAAAACGAGTTCGAGACATCATGCAATAAGAATAGAACGATTATTCATCATCATCATGAGCAAACAAAGTATATCATCGATATATAAAAAAGAAATCTATATATATTTTTTTTTGAAAAATTATTTCTATTTAGAAAATTCGACATTGGAACGACGAGAAAGTCAAATGACTCGTCAAACTCTATGTGGTGTCATTAAAAATATCGATAATAATTGTGTCTTAGATCCGACAGATACTGTCATTGTTACTCTATGCGATATAACACTTTGGGATTGGACACGCATCGATTTTCCTCATATACCTCAACGATTTATCGTTTCACATGTTAAATTAGACAATTGTGATTATTTTCCAATACCATTTACGCTCTATTATGATAGCGATGAAATCGATGGTAATCTTTGTTATGGTCTACGGTGTGATATTTTCGATAAACACAATGAAGTTAAATATGGTTCCGAACAATTTATTAATGTTTTGACTGAGAAATATCCGAAAACGAATGTACATTTAACTGTTCTACCAACTTCTTCGAAAGATATTTTAAGTAAATAATTTCCCAGCTAAACGTGCCTTTTCCTCTTTATATTTGTCTTGTTCAATTTGAACTAATTGTTGTAAATCATATTGAATTAATTTTCGAAGATTGTCATCGATATCATTGTTGTTTGTTAAAAGAAAATTATAATCCGATTTGCCTTGTTCTACATTCCAAACAGCAATGTGTGCTTTAGCTCGACGATATCGAGCTTTGACATTCATTGGATCACTGTCGAGTACAGTTGTTGCATGTTCGATAGCTGAATAGAAATCGTTGAGTTTTAATTTACATTGAATAAAATTTAGAAGTATTGGACGACGTTGAACATCGAATTCACGCCATTCGACATCATGTGGTTTTTCTCTTCAAACAACAAAAAAAAAGAATTCATATCGAATAAAAATTTCATCGAGAATTTTACTTGAGCATGAGATCTTCGAAAAATTGTAACGCTTGTCCGTATTTTTGAGCTGCTTGTTCGTATTCGCCAGCATTGTATAGATTGTTTCCAGCTTGTTTTAATTCGGGAATTTGTTGTTTTTTCTCCTCGTCATTTAACAAATAAGTATCTTTTTCGTATTCACCCGGTCGGAGAACTTTGATCAATTCTGAATCGAAAACAAACTTTAGAAGAAGAAGAAGAAGAAGAAGAAAACTGCGATGTTTTACCAAAAGTAAAATCAAGTTCTTCGGGATTTCGCATAAGTTTATCGAGATCTTCATGTCCAAGACCTTGTTCAAGTGCCATAAATCCACAACAATGATGATGTTCATGTTCATCGTCATGTTTATGTTCTTTCATTTGATTTTTATAAAAATCACGAATTTGTTTAGCAACAGTTGGATAATTTCCGGTTAACTGAAATAACGGAAATGACCTTGAGCAATTTTCTCTTCCACAGATTAACACAACCGTACCTCTTTATCAACTGAAAATTTAGCAATTTCTCCTAAACGCATCGTTTTCAAACATGTTTCCCAACATTCAAGTTTAAATTTATGACCCAAAGTAATTTCCATTGGTTTTTTATATTTTCGAGAATCATCAATAACTGTACCATCTTGTTTCGTTGTTAGAAAATGGAAGAAAATCTAAATATAAATTCAATATCCAAAGAAAATAGATACAAAATCGAACTTGAACAGACTTTCATTTCATCGCAGAATTCAATCAATGGCTCTTTGCCTGCATTTAAAACCTGTTTTTTTATCGGACATTTCGATGCATCAGGACCGTAGATCATTTTTTTTGTCTGTTTCTTGAATATAGATAGTTAGTTCATTCAGACAGACAGAAATCTGTCTGTTGCGAAGCGTTAAATACCAAGCCAATCAATGATTTTCTCATCATCTGTCGACATCTAGTTTGTCAAAAGTGATTCGAATTAAATCCAAGCAATTCGTAGAAAATCCTCGATGATTTCATCGTAGAAAAATTCGATCGAAACGAGAAAAAATATCAATCAATCAAAACTCGATTCCATTGGCTTATTTGTTTTTTATTAGTTTATGCTAATGAATCATCCTCCTCCGATAGTAGTAAACGAACGAAAAAAAAGCCGTTTGGCCTGTTACTCGTTCTCCTTTTTTTTGACAGAATATCAAATAGACCATGTTCTGTTGTTATTGTTGCACAACATGAGTAACATATCTTTACACTTAATCATATTCTACTAATAAACTGAACAAATCGATTAGTCCTTGACCTCTATTGACAATACACCTGTGTTATTAAAGATTAAACGAGGATCTAGTAGCTATACGATGTGTTCGTCGTTTTAGTATTAATGATTCGTCCAGCTGTTGCCACGATAAATGTTAATTATTCTTTTTTTCTTATTTCGTTTAGAATGATATGATATTTCCGAGGTTTTGAAAGGCGAACAAAACGTGATGAGTCAAGACGATATTCTTCAATCAACTAAAAGTGTTATTCAAGGACTTGATGCTTTAAAAAATGAACATGGCAAAATGTTGGATACAATTGTGACTTCCAATGCGAAATTATCAGCAATTGAAAAGAATAAAATCGAAGAAAAAGTGGGTCTACTTAGAAAGTCGATGGATATGATTGAATTAGGCATAGGCGAAGCACAAGTCATGATGCAATTAGGCAATCATTTACAGAATCTCGAAGCTGAAAAACATAAACTACGCACGCAAGTTAAACGTTTATGTCAAGAAAATGCTTGGCTACGCGATGAATTAGCATCGAGTCAAAAGAAACTTCACGATTGTGAACAAACCAATGCGGCTTATTCAGTTGAAATTGAACATTTGAAATTTCTCAAAGAAGTTAAACAATATGATATTGATAATGAAAATTCCAATGGTCAAATAAATTCAACAAATCAATCAGCAACCAATCAAGATTTAGTCAATGATCTTTTTCCAGCTGATGAAAATGATAATGGTCAAGATATTGATATTGATCCACAAGATCCATCGAGAAAGTTCGGTTCCTACGCCGATCTTATGTCAGCATCTCAATTAGCAACAGGCTCGTTTATTTCATCGACTGGTTATGAAATACCAGCACGATTAAAAACTCTACATAATCTTGTTATTCAATATGCATCGCAAGGTCGATATGAAGTCGCTGTGCCTCTCTGTCGGCAAGCTTTAGAAGATCTAGAAAAAACATCTGGACATCAACGTATGTCGATTAACTCTTGTTTTTCTTCTTTGTTTATTTTTTGTTTAATTGAAGATCCCGATGTTGCAACAATGTTGAATATTCTCGCACTTGTCTATCGAGATCAATCGAAATTTAAAGAAGCAAGTGCTTTACTTAATGATGCACTTGCCATACGAGAGAAAACACTTGGCTCGGATCATCCAGCTGTAGCTGCAACATTAAATAATCTCGCTGTTCTCTATGGCAAACGAAATAAATTCAAAGAAGCTGAACCACTTTGTAAACGTGCGTTAGAAATTCGAGAGAAATGTTTAGGTTCATCACATCCTGATGTGGCTAAACAGCTGAATAATCTTGCTTTACTCTGTCAAAATCAGGGCAAATATGATGATGTCGAAATGTATTACAAACGTGCGATTGAAATCTATACGAAAAGTTTAGGCATTGACGATCCAAATGTTGCCAAAACAAAGAATAATCTCGCATCAGCCTATCTCAAACAACAAAAATACAAAGAAGCCGAACAATTATATAAAGAAGTTCTTACACGAGCTCATGAAAAAGAATTCGGTACAATACATACAGCAGATTCATCAGCAAATCCGAATAGTAGCGGAACATATGATGCACAAGGTGGCTGGTATAAAACAATACGTGCTGATACACCAACAGTCACAACAACATTGAAAAATCTAAGTTTATTATATCGACGACAAGGTCAATATGAAGCAGCTGATACATTGGAAAATTATGCGGCCAAAGCTCGTAAAGATCCACAAGCAATAATCCAAGCTTTAAATCTAATTAAAAAAACTAATAATCCTGCATAATTTCTTTGTCTTTTTCGTTTTATTTCTCGCAACAGTGAAATATTTTATTAATAATCTTTAATCTTATTGTTGTTTCCTTTTCTTTTCATTATCATGCACCAATTTCATCGCTATTCTCTCTCATTTATTATTTGTAGTCATTTTACTGATCTCATTTTACATTTTATGTATTGGTTTTCTTCTTGAATTGAAAGCTGTAAGCTGTAAACCAACAACAGAAAGCGCATTTTCACACACTGTATTATAGCGAAATAAATAAAAAAAAACACATTTTGTCATTCCGTTTTAGATAAAACTCGACATGGCTGATGATGATTACTGGAGTTCATCTGTGAAAAATGTTCCACGTCCATTTTCTGATGATGGGGATTCGATTGATGTAAGTCTACTGATTGACGAATTGTTTTCGTTTGATTTCCATCAACTATCTAATATAGCGTTTTAAAAAAACAAATCCTCAGACAGTAAGTTTCTGTTGTTTCATCATGGGTAACTGTGTGTGTAAACTTTAAGTCGACTAACTTCTTTTATTGCTATGTGCTCACCAGCTGAAATAAATCTAACAATTTTGAATCAACTTATTATAAAAAAAATCGATTTTCTAGGAGAGTTTATTGGATTCAAGTCGTGCAACTCCTGCGCTATCTGCTCGTTACCGTCCAACAACAACAACAACAGCAGCAGCAGCATCAACTCAACCTATACCTACTCCGACGTCTGCACCTGTAACAAGATCAGTGATTAACCAAACAAAACCTTCGAAGCCATCAGCACAATCGTCGCGTACTGTCGGACAATCTACAGAATGTAAGACACATACGTAGATGAAAATATGTTCTTTTTTTTCTCTCTCATTGCAATAACCTTTTATTGATGCGATAAGAATAACAACAAAAAGAGAGCCAAATAGTACCACAACTGTCGACATTAAACAGAGAGAGAGAGAAAGAAAAAATCACGAGTCCATAAAATGAATAACTTGAGTCCTAAAACATTGAAAAAATCTCAGAATTTATTGCGAAAAGTTGGAGAAAAGGTCGAGAAAACATTTAATCTTACGAATAGTAAAGTTTTTCATGGATCTCTATCGTCATTAAGTGATCTACCCTCAAGTTACTATCATAGAGAATTAGGAGAACAAGGCGAAACTGTTTCGTTACAAAATCTACCTGAGTATAATTCCGATTCACCGAAATTAAAACTTAAGCAAAAACATGGTAATTTCGAATGATTGATTTTATCGAATTTTTCTTTTGAAATTTCCTTTTAGCTGCTCGATATCATCAACCACCGGTAGCAGTCGATTCACATTCCACTGGTCAATGGGCACCAACTTCCGAAGACTATCGTATGTTGTTTTCTACAGATGACAAACAAAGAAAAGCTCTTCATCTCTCTCTTTAGATGATAGTTCAAAACGAGAGGGAAACACAGCCACTGATAATGAAATGGAAGCTCTTTGTCGACAACTATTACAAAAAAAAGTAAACATACAAAGAAATGAATCAATTCAATTCAATTCAATAATTATATGTTTTTGTTTTTAAAGTCTGTTGATTTAAGTGGAATTCGAGAATATGATAGGAAAGCTTCATTATTACGCATTGCACTATCATTCAATTCACCAAGTGTAACTGTTCCGGTAGAGAAATGTTCAAAGTTTTGTTTTGTTTCAATAACTATTCAGAAAATATGTTCAGGTCATTATCTTCCTCGAAAATACACTTTCAAAACCATTATTCTACGAATTAATCAAGCAATATCCATCCGCTGTGAATAATTATACAAATATGGCTAAATTAAGATTAAGCAATGATTACTATATTGCAATGTTGAAGTAATTTCTTCTTATTTTAAAGATGAAATATTTTCTTTTTTCTTCTTATAGACAATTCGGTCGAAATGAAGCCGCTGCAGTGAGTAAACGTTTCAAAGAGAAATGATCAGCGCAGAAAATAAGATTTTTAGATGATTCGTCTTCAACAAGCCAGTCAAACGGATGATCTAAGCACGAAAATGGCATTAGTAGATCAAGCAGCAACGTAAAACAACAAAAGTTAAAATGAATTGTTTTTTTTTACATGTTTTTGTTTAGTGAACTCGGATCACATCCGTGGTGGCACTTACAATTGGCTGAACAACGTCTGCTGCTTCTCAAACAAAACGAAGCTAGTCGAGTAAATTTGATAAACAAATTATTTCTCTCAATTTCTTTTTTTTTTGTTAGACACAACAACATCGTACAGTTTTAGACGCATATAAAGCAGTGTATAAAGAAGATTTCTTAAGATCGAAACAAAGGCCGACATCGGGCCGAGTGGTAAGATTCTTCTACTCGACAATATTGAAATGCTCCTTTTGTTTTCATTGTCTAGGAAATCGATCGTAGTCGAGAATATGAATCAACATTTCATATGTCTCCAGAAATGATTATGTGCGGAAAATTATCGGTTATTATGAGCTGCGGAATACGACAGTATTATAATGATTTTGTTCATCAAGCTATTCATCAAGTAGAAAAAAAGCCAAATTGAATATTTTCGAAGAAATTGTTTTCGTTCTCTCCTAAGGGTATTTTCGGAAAGAAATATATCATTGCACCTGAATATCTAGCTGATATGGTGTACAAATGGGTATTACATAGTGGTGAAAGTGAAACCAAAGCAGGTGAACGAGCTGAACAATTTCTTAAGATGATTCCTGATCCTGATCGACGAATTTATTACGCCGAAAAATTCCATAACTATGATGTGGCAATATATGTAAACTATTTGTTTTGTTTTTTTTGTTGTTGATAATATCAAAAGAATGTTTCTTTTAGACAGTAGCAAATGATTTACGTGACCGATTTCTATTAGAAAATCTACGCCGACGTATTCCACATGATCATCCGTCATTTAATACAGCGACAGGATTATTAGAAGTTTGTTTGTTTGAAAAACGTTTGCATTTGATTGGGTTTTATTTGTAGAGCACAAAATGGCGAAATTAATCCGAAATGATATCATCGTCGTTTTGGTGTCAGATTCTTTTTTTTTTATTTGATTTTTGTTTTCAGTCTCTTTTACGTTCCACACACAGTAATTAATTTAAAAAAAACAAATCAACACTAATCGGTCCTTTTTTTCATATATTAAATGACAAAATAAAAGAAAATGAAAGCGTTTGATTCTTTTTTCTACGGAAGATAAATGTCAAAATGATTAAGCATTATTACTTGAGGGTGCTGTTGTTGTGTTTTCAGCAGTGGCAGGATCTGCAGGAGTACTTTGTTCGTTGAGGGAAACAAGTGGAACAGCTTCGGCTAGTGTTTCAGCTGTTGCAGTTGTTGGAGGTCCGATAACGGGTTGAGTAACATTTGGATCATCGGCAGCAAATAATGCTGTCGATTTTTCTGGTTCAGTAGTTGTAGTAGTTTGTTTTTGTGCAGCTGAAGATGGTCGTGAACCAGTCGGAACAGGCGTGTTATTAGCTGATTCATTGACAGTAGTAGAATCTGTTTTTTGGCTGGCAGTTGATGGACGTGAGCCAGCTGGAGCTGGAGCTGCCGATGGAGGTCGCGATCCAGTAGCCGGCTTCGCTGCTGCAGCTGACGGTGGGCGTGAGCCAGACGTAGCATTTGCTTCAGTTGTTTTTTGAGCAGGTGACGATGGGCGTGAAGGTGGCTTTTGATTTGCAGACGGTGGTCGAGACGATGTTTTACCATTTGTATTGTCCGATGTTGATTGAGGAGTTGTTGTTACAATCGAGTAACCATGGTCTGCTGTCCCATCGGTTGTTTGAGCAGCCGACGATGGTCGAGAACCTCGTGACTTATTTTCAGTCGTGTTCGCATTTGCATCAGTGTTGTTCGTAGCAGCTACGGCTGCAGACGGTGGCCGACTTGATGTTGTTTTAGCTGCTGATGCAGGTCGTGCTTCAGTCGATTGATTACTGTCATCAACAGGGGCACTCGGCGAGACATTA
>Ga0209922_104399_pt1 | contig 10266 bp, 7 predicted proteins | sample ThiBiot_500_biof_FD_183946 | JGI IMG/M metagenome (GOLD analysis project Ga0209922, IMG submission 183946) | Wastewater bioreactor microbial communities from Cape Town, South Africa - Thiocy_expt_500_biof (SPAdes) | ecosystem: Engineered > Bioreactor > Thiocyanate-remediating > Anaerobic-Aerobic ...
TTTAATTTTCGATCCGACATGCATCAATACTCCTGAATCTTGTCGTTCGAGACGTATTTGTGTTTTAACATCAGCTAAAACTAATTCCGGACTACGTTCAACAATAAAACCTCCCATGAAAAATTCATTTAAAATTTGATTGACTTTATCTGAATGAAAAATTAAATCAAGTTCGCAAACATTCTCAAAATGTTGATCTAAACATTGAACAAATGAATGGATTAATTCGTAAATATCATATTCCGATTCCGATGAATCAATAGCAAATACAAAGTAAAGTGTTGCATAATGTCGATAGATTAATTTGTAATCTTGATATTCAATAAAATTACATGTATCCATCTCACGTTTCGATACAATTTGAAAGCAATCACGAAGTAGTTTTTGTTGAGCTTCTGTTGAACATGAATCGAAAAATTTCAATGCTCGTGCTTGACCACGAGTGTTAAATATAAGAATTGCTTTGATCATGTTTTTAACTTTGTTGTGACTGTTTCAAACTCGTTTCTGGTCTTATCACTTTGTGACGAAACAAAGAAAGTGAAAGAATAATCTCAAATGATAAGCATGCTCTCCAACATGAATGATAATTTGTTTGGTTTTTTCTTCTTTTTCAATGTTGTTATGTGAGAATTCAATTGTTTCGAATCAAGTTCATCGATAGAAGGTTATTATTTTCTAATTATTGGCAAATGATTATGTAGATTTCATTTTCCGTCTGTCCTTGTCCTTATCTGTCGAGTCTAATTTTCGATAATTAATGCTAAAGGTCTTTTTTTTTGTTTTTCTGTATTATTTTCAACAGAAAAAAGAAACACGAAGAAAAAAAAACGAAAGAATTAAACAACATCTGAGCCATTCGATGATTAGCAAAAAAAATAGGAAAAAAAACGTGAACGGCGGGTACTTATGCACAAACATATATTTATAAAAAGAAAAAAAAATACTGCAAGAACAAAAGAGAGAGAAAAAAAAAGAAAGAGAGATCGAGAGAAAGAGACTAGACGACTGTTGAATTTGTATATAGTACTGTCGAATCTATGGATTGTTTATCTAAAACATTATCTCGACTCATATACAATTGTTCAAATCGTCTTAAAGCGTGATCGGCTAATCGTCCAGGAGAATTCGATGTAGGCAATGGTAGAATAGTCCTTTGCGGATGTTTATCATCTGCATCAAGATTGAATCGAACACGTCGTTGAGTATCTGATCCATTGGTAATTGTTGTTGATGAATCATTCAAACGATTCATTAATGTTGTAAACGATGGCGAACGTTGGCTTTTAAGAATAATACCTTCTTTCATCATTGTGTACGGTTGTCGATAATTATGTGCAGAGAGAATTGTTGTCGAATGTGGATTCATTGGTGGATCGGATATATCTGATGAACCACAGAATCCATCATCGGAACTGACAGGTGTATGAGGAGAATTGTTCGTTGATGATGATGAAACAACCGCAATTGCGTAATCATGAGGCGTTGAAGGATGATGCGAATTCGTTGTTGCTGTTGTTGTTGCTGTCGATGTTGATTCGTAGGTTATCGTTGAATGACGTTTTGGCGAACAGATCTGTTGAGAAAGTACGTTACCCGTTGGAATCGAGAGACGATTTAATGAATGAAATGTTGATGAGTCATTACTGCGTTGAGAAAAACGAGAATCAGGTCGATTCGATGTCGATAAAACCCAAGACGAGTATGTCTAGAAAAGTCGAACAAAATTTGGTTTCCGTTGAAAGAAAAAACTTTTTTGTTTGAAAAACAGACTTTTGATCGTTGATCATCATAAATATCTTTTTCACTCAATTTCTCCAATAAACAACAATTATCTGTCATCAATGATGTTGGTGTCATTGAATTCTTATTCAACATTAACAACGAAGTTGGCGATGATAAATCATTGTAATCATAACAATTACTAACACGTAGACTATTCTTTTTATCTTGATTATTATTCGTTGATGAAGGCGATTTATATAGATTCATTGTTGAACTATCTGATTGTTGTTGCGAATTCGATGATGTCGATATAGAATCTTGTTTTTTCAATAGATCTTTCTGTTGATAAGATTTTCTTCGTATTAATGAAATAAATATAAATGTAATGCCAATTAAAATAATACTTAAAACAGTAATAACAATAAAAACAAGAAATCGATTCGATTGATCTAATGATGAGTATGATTGACGAGAACGATGAACTGAATTCTTATGAAATTGTAAATAAGAAAAACGGTTGTTTAAATGCGAACCGAGATAATCATATTGTTTGACTATTGTTTGAACACGTTCGTAATTGTTAACAACAATGAGTTTTAACAGTTTTTCATCGAAATAATTCTCACCATCGATTATCTAGACGAGAAAAAAAAATAAAACATTTTCTTTTCTTCTTGAGAACAATCATTACTTTGAATGCTAAATAGTAAACACCTTCGTTTAGCTTCGAAGTATTTGTTGAATTGAAAAATAAATGAGCTTGTTTATCGAGATAGAATTTATTCGAATCGAATTGAATATTTTGCTGATGTTCAGTTAAATAATCGAAATTTTTCAATTGATCAAGTCGATAGATGAGCATTAAGGAATGATTAGGTATTTGATCATGATCTTGAATTTCAATTTGACAAATATAATCATTGATATTCCAGAATGATAGATCAATGATTAATGTATCATTGTTTGCATTTGGAAATGTAAATTGTGGTATTTCATCATTTAAATCGAGAATATTTAAATTGATCTGAATTTTCGATGATTTATGAAAACCATCGAATGCAATTATGTTGAATGTATAGTGACTCATTTGTTCGCGATCAAGTGGATTCAATGCATAGATTTTACCATCAGTTGACGAGATTTTAAAAATAGTAGCGATTTGTTCACTTGGATTATCGAGAGAATACGTCAATGTTGAATTATCAGCATCAGTAGCTGTTACTTGACCGATGTAACTATTTGGAGCATTATTTTCGTAGATTGAAAATTCGTAAACCGATTGAGGAAATAGAGGAGGATTATCATTTTGATTAATAATTCTAACAGCAACTGTTGTCATCGCTGTCAATTGTTTATCTTTGATCGGATGATCTTTTGCAGTAACTTGAAATGAGAAATTTTGTATTTGTTCATAATCAAATTGTATATTCGCTCGAATAATTCCCGTATGTCGATCAATACTAACCAATGGATGTTGAACTTCATATGTAACTCGTCCATTTGCTTGTGCATCAAGATCGTTTGCATGCACTTGAACTATTGTTGTATTGATGAGATTATTCTCTTGAATATCAACATGATAAATTTCCTGTTCGAATATCGGTGAATTATCGTTGTTATCGAGAATATGAATTGTTAATCGATAGAATGATGATAATGTTGGTTGACCATTATCAGTGAGAATTAAATGTAGATGATAGTTTTCTTGAATTTCACGGTCGAGTTTCGTTGTTGTCGAAAGAACAAATGTTGCATCAGCAAATGGACCGTGAATTTCAAATGGTAATGAATTCGATGAATTGAATTTTAATTCGAATTTAACTGAATCTATCGAAGCATCTAAATCCGATGCAATTAAATTTGCTATGATGACGTTTGTTTGTTCAACTTTCGATTCTTCAATTGCAATTTCGATATTAAATGAATCGGTATCATTTAAGATTTGAATTGTTTGCAAAGGAAAATTCCAAGATAATAACGGTGGACAATCATTGATGTCTTCGACATCGATAATGACGTAAGTATAAAATGGAATATTTGATTTATCATTGGCTTGAATAACTAATTTCCATGTTGTGATCGTTTCGTAATCTAATGAACGAATAAGACTGAGATGTCCAGTTGATGAATCCAAAGCGAAATAATCGAAATTTCGTTTGGAATTCGATGATGCGAGAAGAAAATTCGTTGGCGTACACGATGAAATGGTTTTGATTTGAAGGAAATTCTTGTAGATTTCATTTTCTTTTAATTTCATACGATAGGGATTTTTTTCGAATTGACAAATTTGTTTGTCTTCGATCGTTTGTTCGAGTAATTTAACAAGCGCATTGCCAAGATAAAATTCTCGATCTTTCGATGGAATTTTCAAATGTTCCTGATTGGGACAATCAAATGGCACATCAATCGTCGTTTGATCGGATTTAATCGGTATTTCTAACGGAGTTTTATGTTTGAGTTGAATAAATATTTGATAAACAGTTGTATTTTGTGGAAAAACAATTTCTAATTTCAATGTATAATTCAATGGGCAGACTTGTTTGAGCGATTGACGCGTTAATAATTGACATGATGAATTCAAGTAAAAATATTTCGATTGAGTTTGTAATAGACAACGATAGGAATATGTTGGATGAAATCTTTGTTGGAAATTATGAATAAGTAAATCAGATTTGGGATAATCATTTGGATCGATGAGTATCGATGGATATGAATGTAGATGATTGTGAGAAGAGATGAGAGGAAATAGAACTATCAGTAAGAGAATATTCATAAGCATAATTTTTTTGTTTTATTTCTCTTTTCTATCTATCTGAAACGAAAAAAAGCATATAGAGAAATGAATGTGTATTGAGAATTTGATGAGCTTTAATTGTTAGGAATGAGCAGATGTGACCGATTGAATTTCCCGTTTCCTGTCAACACCTGAACAGAGAAAATTGACATCTTTCAATAATTTGCTCGAGATAAAAGTCTATTTAGGTGTCGGAATAACATCTATAAACGAAGAGAAACTAAGTGTTTATGTGACCGTCGTCACGATAACCTATATACATATATCTATTTTGTTCGTTTTACTTTGAAGTTCTTTCTCTCTCTCGCTCTCTTCTTTTCATTTGACTACCACTGCCCTTCAATTCCATTAGGACCAAATGTCTCGAACGAAAAAAAGAAAAGAAAAGAGAACGACGAAAGTAAATTGAGACTAATGGAATAATACTCAATTGAAGAATAACACTCATACGATCCCCTTGCCTTAATTAAATAATATCATAGGTCTTATTCATTCGTTTTCATCGAATCTATGAAATCGACCTTGGAAAGAACAACATCAAATATACACACGTTCTATTTGATCAACTGATTTTGTTGTCGTACGTTGTTATTAATTTAAATAAATGAGCGTTCGATCGAACGATTGATTCGCTCTGGTCGTGTCATTCACTAGTGTTCAATGGATCATCTCTTCCTATCTTCTCTAAAGAAGAAAGGAGAAGAAGAGATTTATGTATAAACACAGCTAGATGACAAGAAAGTTCATCTTTTATTTATGTGTCAAGGACAACTAGCTACTAGACTAGAAAATCGAAAGCTGATATGTAGAGAGAACGAGGAGGAAGAGAAAAAAATGATTATCATGTTATATTAATAATATTATAAACCAGAAAAATGACTTGTCAAATTCAATCTAGAAAAATGATTTTTTATGAAAACTATCTGGCTCAATTACAGTCATATCATTATTCTGATCAATGACCAGATCAATACGAAAAAAAAAAGAGAAAACAACAACGAGAAAGTGATTGTCGAGTTCAATATATATTTCTCTCCCTTATTGTTTTTTTCTCTTCTGTTGTCTTAATCGATTTTCACCACAGTAGTCCATCTGCATGATTGATACGTTCATGCATATAAATACGGATGCACAGCGTGACAATCGTATGATATGCAATACAGAGATTTGAACTGATGAGAATAACAACAAAAAAAACGAAGAGTGCACATAAGGAAGCATATGTTGTTATCTTTTTATGATCACAAAAAGAATAACAAAAGAATTTTAGTCGAATCTCTCTCTCAAAAATTATTAAGATTAGGATACGAATGTCGAGAGAGAGAGTAAAAATACATTTCTTCTTGATTGACAAGCGATTTCCGAGAAATAGAAATAACAAAGATGACAAGAACACTCACTTTTTTGCCGATTAATAACCCAAATCTAACAATGATTTATTCAAGAAAGAGGAAAATTCAAGGTTTTTCGTCCTCGAACTTTTCTTGGTTAAATCAAACAAATTTTTTTTTCTTAATAAAGACAAACTTGTTGCTATCAGATATTCTGACATGTTGATTATTGATGTTTGAAATGACCTTTTACGTTCAAGTTAAGAGACCATCCGGCATGTGTTTATAGCTCATTAGAAAAAGGGAAAGGCTCGGTCTTTTTCTCTCTCTCTCTCTCCCTCGTTCTCTTTTTTATTCTATTTGAATTCCTCGTCTATTATTTGCTTACATATACCTATTTTATCATCTAAACTTAATCGATTTCTTGTTCAACATAACTCTCTAATAATAAAAAAAAAAAAAGGGAACAAGTACATCGAACAAAACAAAAAGAAAGGAAGAGAAAGATAATCAATAATGCTTCATTACTCGTGTTGTATGCTGAGTTACATCATATTCATAGAAGCATAGCGGATTATTTCTATAGTAAATGCGTTGTGCGCAATCGTAGTTGTAGTAGGACAAGATTTCCACATACAATTCAATCTCCCAAGAGTGCTGATCGATTGAACAAACGAACGAACATTGATGAGGATGAAGAGATGATTGAATGAAGAGCCAAAAAAAATGAAGAACGACGAGAAAAATAGGAACAGGAAAGAATTGATATAAGCGTCGTACGAACAAAGAATAGCTATGTGTGTGCAGCTGTCGTAGCGTGACTTTATCGGAATAAGGGATAGGGAGATGGAAAGAGAAAACGAGTCAATCGAGAATAGTTTATTAGAACCCAACTGACTATTAACTATACTATTGTTCATTTGATGGTCAGTGTTCCTTTTGTTCCTAAGATTTCATGATTATCTTTTTACTTTTTTACATCATTACAGCTGTGACAAAAGAGAAAAAAAGATCAAAGCAATTCACTTACTTCCTTCTTTCAGCTCTTTTTTTCGTGGCTACTAATTTACCTATATATACACTGTATAGTATCACAGTATGGTGCTATCAAAAGCCATTGTGCCATCCAATTAATTTTCTCTGTAGATCAATGCAAGGCAAGGCCGTGCATCAGCTCGTCAATTCAAAAGATACATATGCACTCGTTCACGACTGTGCAAATCGATGGCACAGACGAATTTTATCATCGATACTTACGTCTTCATAACATCAAACATCAATTGTTCCGACTAATGTTCAATATCGATAGACAATGACCTTTTGTTAAAGTGTGCTGCGAACTTGCATGATGTGCGAATTCAGGAGGAGAAGATTTGTCTCGAGTGTACAGACGTGTAGATGAATCTATGTTAATCAATATTAATTTCATTCGAAATTTGTCAATCTTTTTGATCTTTGATTACAAACAACAACTAATATTAAATCAAGGTTTGAACTCAAGAAAGAAAAGAAAAGAAAATCGAATGTAATCAAACTTGCTGATCTTCATCACCGTCGTATTTCAACATTTAAACACGTAATATCAGCGGCGAGCTTTGTATTCTTCGTTCCGGCTAATATCTCTCTTTCTTTTTTCTTCACTCGTTTGTCGACACACTGTCTACAATGATATGTGATCGACAGACAAAATCTATCGAGTAGACATACTTCTCAAGTGCACATCCTGGATAAAAAATTGAGGAAAATATAAGAAGGAAACTTAACTGTATATATGTAGAAAGAGAGACAGAGAGATCTATCATTCAATAGTGATTAGTTTTGACAAAGACAAGATGACTGAATAGTTAACATTGAACGCGTGTGTGCATCCTTCTTATTCTCTTCTTTCAAGTAGATGATGTTCATTCATAAACTTTTACTTTCTCTTATTGACCGATGGACATCTTGATAGTGCTGCTACCTTGAGGGCGCGTCGTCGTGCGAAACCGTTCAAGTGCTGTTGATGCTTCTGTTAATCAATTTACGATACCTGCTGACGACCGTAGAAGAAAAGATATTCAATTGAATCGAAAGGCGATGTATGTGTGAACAAAATTCAAACAGATGCGATGTCGTCGTCGTCGCTCAATTGACCTAAATAGAAAAAGAGAGAATAAGAGAATTGTAATTGTTGAAACAATAAGAAACAAAATAAGAAAAAAACGAAGAAAGAAAAGCTAATGGTATATATTGTGTTCAGACATAGATTGACAATTAATTTCTTAAATCGTCAGTCATATCTTGTCAGAACTCAAACTGTAGAAATACAACAAAAGAGTTGTCTAATCAATAGAAATTATCGTAAATGCAACTATTTTATAAAGAAAACTGTTGAGATATTTCTTAATGTACACTAAAGAGTAATGTCAATCAATTGAAATATGCCAGTTCTTTCCTCTGTTTTCTTTTTGTTGTTGTTAAAAGTATGTGTTGAATAACGTCGATCAAGTAGATCGATTTACATTATCGTGACGTAAGTCAATCTTTTACTATTTAGAATGTATATGTACATACGAACACTTTTTTTTCTCTCTTTCCTTTTCAATAAGACTACCACCACCAACAACAACAATAATAACAAAAAAACCTAGAAATAATAATAATAATAATAATCACTACACAAGTCTAAGATCAAATTTTCAAATATATATATGCATAATAAAAAGCTGTCAAGTGTTCGCTAACGAACGAACGAACGAAAGAAATTTTCAATGTGAATGCATTTGTCACGCATTGGTAAAATATGAAACTAGCCTTGTGCATGTACATACGTATGTTCAAAACGGATGACAATTAAAGTTCACACGTAGAATTTTATTGGATGTCAACGTGTTGTCTTATACACTTAACGTTTTCTTTTTTTCGAACAACATATGGATTTGATCGAAATATAAAAGACGACGAGTTCATAGTTTATCAATAAGACTTGTCTAATTAAAAAACGATTGCGCAGTTTCATCATGTGCAATCTATTGAATTTCCTATCGGACTTTTTTTATGTCTTAGAAATAAAACAGATACATACAATGAACATATGGTGCATTTTGATGATCATCATCATAATACAAGGCTAGTTCTTTTTTTTTTTCAAATAAGAACAAGTTCCTGTATGTGATGTGCGTTTTACTCATCTGTGTTACGTAATTTTCATGTTGTCGGGACATAAAGGCGACAACAATCAATGAAATTAGCTGGATGTATGTGCGTGTTAGTTGACAAGAATCGTAAGTGAAAAGATTAGAGAAGACTGAAATAAATAAATACAAAAGGCGAGAGATGAGTGAATAAAAGAAGATTAGCAGTAACCATTAGCATGTGTACCTTGCCAAAGTTCATCTCGATATATAAACTAAGTGATTACGAGATCATGTTTGAGTGAATTTACATGAACGAACATGAAACCTCATGAACAACGGAAATCTTTGAAGCGCAAAAGTTTCATATAATAATGATTAAGAAATTATTATTAGCTCATGCACGTACATATATCAATAGTGCTGCTCATGTACATGTTTGTATATTAATGTTAGATATCGCACGCGTCATGCGTTCGACGCACTGATATGAACAACGATGAATTACATGGGAGGGATATGCATGCCTGTTCAACGTAATCATCCGAATGATATAATCAAATACATAGTTGATGCTGTTACTACTAAATACGATAGGGAAAGAGGAATAAAGGAGAAGAAACTCTCAACATGATTAGACTTCTATGCACGGCAAGCGACCGGATGGAAGCATGGCTGAATAACGATGACGCGATTAGAGCTAAGAGACTACACGAGAAGATATGTTCTCGTACGAGTAATATAGCATCTTTCATTTTTATATTCAATATTTTTTCTATTAGGCCTTGATCGTCGTTGTTCTACTAACGCCTGTCTATTTATCTGTCACATCGATACTGTCAATATTGTTAAAAAATATTCCCCTAAGATTCTATTCTAATATTGGCAATCGGAGAAAAAAACAAGTGTAATAAGATCTTATTTTGACGAGAGTGTTACATACATCGGTTGTAAATGTGTGTGTGTGTGTATGTGCTTGACCAGCAAGCTGACCATGATCAAATAGTGATAAAATCTAATCCTCTCTATATTTTAAATGATTTATAGATGCATTTTTAATACAAGCGCGACTTGTGAGAGAAATGATTTGTGATCTACGTATGAACAATAGTCTCTTTTGTTTTCTTAAACCATCAAAAAACAATTAACAAATTCATGTTTTTCTTTTTGCTATGTGAAAAAAAGTTTTTGTCAAAAAACTCACCTAATTGCTTCACACTTGATTGTGCCATTTAGAATCGAAATAGTAGACTACGTACGTACATATAAATGATGTTGTATAGTAAAAAAAATTACGCTTTTT
>Ga0209922_104402_pt1 | contig 10262 bp, 9 predicted proteins | sample ThiBiot_500_biof_FD_183946 | JGI IMG/M metagenome (GOLD analysis project Ga0209922, IMG submission 183946) | Wastewater bioreactor microbial communities from Cape Town, South Africa - Thiocy_expt_500_biof (SPAdes) | ecosystem: Engineered > Bioreactor > Thiocyanate-remediating > Anaerobic-Aerobic ...
CTCAAGTAAATCATCGAAATAGGTGTCATAGATCGAACAATGATTTAAAATTAATTTAGAAATATTAAGACCTTGTTTTAGAGCTTCTGAAATGACTTTAACATTTGCACCTGTCAATTTCAATTGGTTTAAATTGACTTGTTTATTTGTCTCATCATAATCACCATTCATAGCTTGTATTTGTTTGATATAAGTTGTCATTGTATTATTATGACTAATTTCATCGAAATGTTTTTGACACACCCAACGAACATGTCCATCATCAGTGATTATTCGATATAAATTTCCCAATGTTCGTGTTGAATCAACACGTTCTAAATAACTTTCAAGTTCTCGTAGATCTGCACCTTGTATTGGATATGTTTGAGGAGTTTTTTGTTTTTGAATTGAAGAAGAATTCGCAATCGATAGTTTCGTCTGATGTTTTCCAAGAAAACTCTGAATCTTAGTTAATTTTTGTTCCGCATCATTAGACGGTGCTTTTGCAGACATTATTTGAGGTATAGGAATTCCTCCGAGACGACATAGAAATTGAACGGCATTGAATGTTTTCTGTAGATATGAACCGTATCTTGAAACAAATTCATTTAGCTTTATAATTGAATATCCATTATGTGGAGCGATATGTAATTCATTGGGACCATTCGAACATTCGCAAAGAAAGTAGAGTTTAAAATATAACTGAAATATATTTTGAACCAGTTCAATCATTACCCAATCGCGAGATTTAGCTGGTAGAATGAAAAAATATCGAGGTGTTGTATATTCATGCAATTCATGCATTGATGTCATTATATTGATTGTCATTTTCGAGAATATTTATTGGTTCGCCCGAAAATACGCTGGATGGCGGATCAAAAATCATGGTTAGATTAACTTCTTCGTTGTTAAATGTTGCGTTAATTACATTATGCGGTGTGATGCCATCAGCACGAAATTCTAATGTAAACATCGCGTCTCCGTACCACGGATCGATCCATATTTGGTCTGACTTCAACATCATCAAATAGCACCTAAAAGAAAAGTATTTTTCTAACTAAAGAAATTATTTCGTGTTCGAGTTCTACTTGTATTTTCGGTACGCGATCAAATTAGTATTCCTCCAAAGAATCCACCATCCCATTGCTTGCGTATATGAAATACGCTTTGACAGAGATGAATACCGAGTAAGAAATAAACAAAAATTTTCATCATTGAAACGAGAATTTTATTTCGACAATACATCTCTTTTTATATGTAATTTCTTAGATCAATGCTTTTAGAAATAAGATCAACACAGTTGCATAAACAGATAAATCACTTTACTTCAAAAACAAACATAACTACGAACAACAATTAAAGCATAGAATCGATAAATATGGATAATAGAATACGCTTGATTACGATGAGAATTGGCGCGAAGCCGGTTAGTCAGCAACTGAAAGATCAACTTGTCGACGTTTCAATAAAAAATCTCTGATTAACTTGACTAAACGTGGTATAACAATTTTCAAGCTTGTCGTTAATCCACCAACTAAGCCAATTAATGTTGTTATGATAAATACAAGATCATTTCTTGTTTCATAACTATATGTGCATTGTGCAGGTTGACATTCATTATAATATTGATTGTACATAGTAGATGAATTCCATGTGTCTATCATTAATTGATCCACGAGATCTTGAACTGTTGAATTGTTTGAATAGACATTTAAAAATGAACTATCAAGCCATCTTGTTTCTCGACCGCGTAAATAAGTAAAGAAAGATGTAAAATGCAATATACATTGTTTCTGAAATAGACAGGTCAATGTTGATAAAAGTAATGATTTTATGAAATAACATCCAATATACAGTTCTGGTACAACGAATATGTTTGTATTATTATTATAATTGATAAATGCAGCTTCCGTAGTACATGATGATGAGTAAGAACAACTGCAATTGCCAAATTCAGCTGGACGTATTCTAACTGTTGTTTCATTCCACGGATACATTTCAAAATTAGTCATTTGAACTGATAATAATGCATTTCCTTCGGTTGTTTCATGTATCATTGAAAAGAATAGAAAATAATCATTGATTAAAGCATTTCGAAATTGATCGATTAATAAAATAACTTCCGAATTAAACAATTGAGAAGATTTAACGTATGCACTAACATATTCATTTCTATAGAATTTATTCAAATTATTACTTAGAATATTTTCTATTGAACTACAAAACGATTTGAGCCCTTGAAATATTTGTGAACTTGCGAAAAATAAATCTTTCATATGAGCATGATTGGGCGCACTATAGAAATTCAAAAGAGTGATCCATTCCTGGTCAATAAAATCACTGTAGCATATTGGATGGAATAAATATTGAATTTCAAGAATATCTTCATAATTAATCAAGATCTTAGTGCACGGACATGATAATGTTTGAGAATATTGATCGTACAATTCGACGTACTTATCAACAGTTGGATCGTTAATAGTTACTGTTTTTACGACTCGTATCAATGACGTATAAAGAAGAAGAATTGTTATAATGAGAACTAACAAAATGCAAAATAGTTTCGTTGATATCTTCTGAGTTTTGATTTCATTTTGGTCAATAGTAGGTTGAACTGATGGAAATAGATTGAAATCATTGATAGTTACTTTCATCTGCTGCCAGAGTGGTATATGTGGTACTGTAATGTTCGACTCTAAAATAAAAAGCAACATGCTGTATTGGTTTTAAGCCGATGTATGAAATATCTTACCCGGTTTTCGTTTTCTAATCATCTTGACTAAACGTGGTACAACAATTTTCAAGCTTGTAGTTAATCCACCAAATAAACCAACTAAAGCTGTTATAATAAGTATAAGATCATTTCTTGTTTTGTAACTATATGTGCATTGCACAGGTTGGCATTCATTATAATATCTATTGTACATAATAGATGAATCCCATGTATCTATCATTAATTGATCCACGAGATCTTGAACTGTTGAGTTTTTCGAATAAATAGTTGTATTTGATTGTTGTAAAGGTGTTCCTTGTACCGAATCATTTTCTCTATGATACCTGTGTATCGTATCAATACAATATTGATTATATAAACATTCTAATGTTGATTGAAGTAATGCTTCAATAGCATAACAACCAACATACATTCCTGGTACAGCATATTCTATTGTGCTATTATGCTGATCATAAATGATAGATTGTTGAATACATTTCGGCGACAATAGACAAGAACAACTGCCATAATGGATTGTAGTCATGTGCACATGATTTTCTTCAAAGTATATATAGTGAGTTGTGTCACGTCCAGAAAAGAAACCATTTGTCTGAGTTGTATCACGAATGAGATAGAGAGCGGTTAAAAAACTGTTTGTTGTCGATGACCGAAATTGATCGACTGCTGTTCGAATTTCCGATTGAAGCAAATCTGTATGCACAACCGATCTACTGATATATTCATTGGAATAGAATTGAGTTAAACTTTGAGAAATCGTAATGTTAATTAGTTCACACATTGCCTTCAAACCTTGAAATATACTTTGAGATATATGAAGAAAATCATTTTGCATCCAATATATGCTAGGCGAAAATTCAACAAATTCTTGAATCCAATCTTCAGTAATAAAGATGCTAGAGCATATTTGATGAAATGAATATTGAATTTCAAGAATGTCTTCATAACTAATTGAAGTTTTTGTGCATGGACATGATAATGTTTGAGAATATCGATAATATAACTCGACGTACTTATCAACAGTAGGATTATTGATGGTGATTGTTTTTGTGACTTGCTCCAATGATGTATAGAGTAGAAGGACGGTCATCATGAGAACCAACAAAATGCAAAATAGTTTCGTTGATATCTTCTGAGTTTTGATTTCATTTTGGTCAATAGTAGGTGGAACTGATGGAAATAGATTGAAATCATTGATAGTTACTTTCATCTGCTGCCAAAATGGTATATGTGGTACTGTAATGTTCGACTCTAAAATAAAAAGCAACATGCTGTATTGGTTTTAAGCCGATGTATGAAATGTCTTACCCGGTTTTCGTTTTCTAATCATCTTGACTAAACGTGGTACAACAATTTTCAAGCTTGTAGTTAATCCACCAACTAAACCAACTAAAGCTGTTATAATAAGTATAAGATCATTTCTTGTTTTATAACTATATGTGCATTGTATAGGTTGACATTCATTATAATATTTATTGTACATAAAAGGTGAATTCCATGAGTCTATCATTAATTGATCAACTAGATCTTGAACTGTTGAGTTTTTCGAGTAAATAGTTGTATATGATTGTTGTAAAGGCGTTCCTTGTACCGTTTGATTTGATCCATAGTATGATTGTACTTGATTGATGCAGGATTGATTATATAAACATTCTAATGTTGATTGAAGTAATGCTTCAATGGCATAACAACCAACATACATTCCAGGTACAGTGAATAGTATTGTATCATTTTCAAAATCATAAACCGAGGATGGTACTGAACATTGGAATGAAAGACCACACGAGCAATTATCATATTTTCTCTGGATGAAAAGTACATCGTCATAAGTAGGATCTACTATTGGTTCATAATTTGTCATGTGTGCAGAGAATAAACTATTAACGTGAGTTGTAGTTCGTATTTTGTTTAAAGATATTAAAAACGAATTAGTGGTCGATAATATAAATTGATCAACTGCTGATCGGCTTTGCGATTGAAACACTTGAAATGGTATGGCAGACACTGTAACAAACTGTTTTGTGTAAAATTGATTTAAACTGTACGATATTGTGTTGTTGGTTAATTTGCAAAATGATCTTAGAATTTGAAAAAACTGTTTGGCGGTCCAACGAAAGTCAATAATTTTCAAGGCTGTATTTTCATAATCGATAGTCAGATTATCAATCCAATCATCGTCAATAAAGCTACTGGTGCATACTTGATGGAATGAATAATGAATTTCAAGTACGTTTCCATAATTAATCGAGATCTTACTGCATGGACATGATAATATTTGAGAATATCGATCATATAGTTCGGCATATTTCTCAAATGTTGGCTCGTTAACAGTTACTTTTTTGGTAACTTGTATCAGTGATGTATAAAGAAGAAGAATTGTCATGATAAGAACTAATAAAATGACGAATAGTCTCGTTGATATTTTTTGAGCTTTGAGTTCATATTGATCCGTTGTTGGAGGAATTGATGGGAATAAATTGAAATCAGTAATGGATCTTTTTAACTTTTGGCAGATCACTATATCAAACAAATAGTTAGTCAAATCAAGATAAAAAAAACTCTCCGTTGTATTATGCTTAATTATATTCTTTTCAGTGCAGATTATATATGTATCGTTGTTTAATAGGGACTTAAGGATAATACGTACTTTTGATAAAACCAAGATTGTAGCGAACGAATGAGTGGAAACAGAATTCAATCGAAATATGATAACTGGTAGGATTATGCGTAGATCTATATTCCTAACTTAGTTCCAATTTTGGCTCATGCATGAAAACAAATATTTCTGCCAAAATACAAATACTCCAGCTTGTTTCCAGTTCACTTAGAAACAAATAACAAATAAACTAGAGAATACATCTTGGCTATGAGAAAATTAACTTTAGAAATATTTATTTGCATGCCTGGTTAACCATTAGTGCAATGACTTGTGCACAATTATTACATATTTATGAGTGCAGATGCTTAGCAAATATTCCTTCGCTATTCTCTCATTCTATTCTACAGTAAATAGAAAAGGTTCAGATTCGAATTAAAAAGAAAATTATCTATATGCTTTTTGTTTTAAGAATGTTGACATCATCGATAAAGAAAATGGTACATATTTTGGCATGCATAATTACTTTATGCATAATAATTATAGCAATTGTTCTGCCTATGAAATTGAAAAAAAATGGTGAAGTTTCATCCGTAGACAATATAATATCATCAACACCATGTATGTAGTATTCTTAAATGTATATTTCACTCGATAGTTTCGGCTATTTTTTTAGCGACTAGCTCGAACTCATCAATTAACTCGACTTATATTTATACCAGTGAGTTGACAACTGAAAGCAGCACATATCAGAGAATGATTTCATCTCGAAATCATTACTATGAAGCACTTCAAATAAATGTAACCGAAACGGGAAATTATACTTTTATTAGCGTTAGCCGTATCGATACCTATGGTTATTTATTTATTAATGATTTCGATCCGACATTAGTCTGTAAAACTCTTATTGCAGAAAACGATGATGCTAAAGATGATAATTTACAATTTCAAATCCAATATTATCTTCAATCTTCTATTATGTATATCCTAGTAGTAACCACATATTTCTCAAATACTACTGGCAAATTTTCAATTGTCGTTGAGGGTCCCGGTAACGCTAACATAGTTCGAATAGAAAACATTCAATCATCCAATAGTAAATTGATTAGTACACACATCTCCATCCTCAAATTCTAAATTCGTTTTTTTTAAGATTTTCAGCCACTCCTTGTTCCTAATGATACGATCAATGGTATATACGATACGTTTATTGGAGGTGATAGTTTACCATCAACAGCTGGTTTGGCAGTTGGAAATTTTCCTTCCGAAGAAACACCCCAGAATATATGCGATCAAAATACAACAACAAAATATCTAAATTTTGGTGCATGTACCGCAGCTAATCAGAGTGATATATGTGGATTAAACACTGGCTTCTATGTAACACTTCAACGAGGCCCATCAATTGTGAAAGGATTTCAAATTTGTGCCGCTAATGATGAGCCAGGACGCGATCCTGTCCGAATAACATTGGAGGGAAGCAATGATCGCAACGTAAATCTCACCTTCGGTACCAGTTGGTCTCTTATTCATAATGGAAGCACTAGTTTAGATACAATTTCATCTAGGTTTGGATGTTCTTTAATACAGTGTATTTCCAATTCCATTCGATATGAAAGTTATCGATTTCTCGTTACTCATAAATATGAAAAATCAAATTCGGTACAATATTCGGAAGTTCAGCTATTTGGTTATTGAACATTTACTTTTATTTAATCGCTTCATTCTCCTATTTACTCTTTGAAAATTTCATTTTACATTAAATCTGCTTAATATTTAAAAATAAATATTCGATAAACTTTTATTCAACTGATCTTCAAAAAAAAACATCGAGTTATATTGTGACATTGTAGAAAGAAACTTCAAAATAACATGAATTCCAAGAAAAACTCTTATCTATCATATATCAAACAACGATTTTTCCACGAAAGACGAAAGTAAAAACTGATAACAATCATCTATTTAACAGATGTAGATGAAGAAAAAGTCATCACACATTATACTCTTCTCTTTTAGTTGTAAGTAAAGAAATATGGCTCTTTCTTATCAAAGAAATGAAATCGAATTCAAATGCACCAGTGAACATGTAAACGTACCAAATAATGACGTTGCACGACTTATGTATTATTTGAATGCTGTGTGTTATACAATTGAATGCGATGATCATTCAGATATTCAACGTTTTAGAGATTTTCACAATTGGAGATCGCTATCAGTCGAAGAACAGAAAGCACTCTTGTTAGTCTGCTATGCATTTAGTCCTGATGTTTTAGACAATCGTGTTTTCTTCCATAGTCCTGCTCTATGTGGTGAATATAATAATAATTTTTACACTATTGATCAAGTCAAAAGTCAACTACTAGCAACTGACTCCATTGTTATTGCTGGTCGAGTGCGAGAAGTGAATAGAATTATGGCATATCAAATGCCATGGATGAAAATGAATTACTTCGAACCCATGGAAAGACTTGCAAGAGTACTCGCTAACGCTTCTCAAGAAAGTGCGTATAGACCTAGGTATACACCGCATATCATACAACAACCAATTCGAAACAGTAGCTCTTCATCATGCTGCACTCGTCGTTGTTGTTTTATTTCGTCTTGTGTTATTTACTGTATTGTAGTGGTATTACCATTGCTAATCGGTCTTATAATAGGGATTGTTAATGGCAATAAGAAGACTTCTCCATAACTGAGTGCGCAAGAAACGAATAATATACTTGTTTTACTGTTTGTACTTTTCATCTTTTGCTAAAATTAGTCAGGTAAATAAATCGTAATAAATCTGACGTCTAAATGGGCGTATCATATTGCTTGTTCTTTATGACGAAATTGACATAAGTGTGCGTCATACTTCACTAATGTACATATATATATATAAATGAAGGTAAAATAGTGTATATTTCATTCGTTACATTATTCTGATCTATTGATTAATATAATTGCGTTTAAACATGTATGGTTATGGATATGGCTATAATAATTTTGCTAATCAAGCTATGAGAAATGAATTAGTGACTGATGCATGGATACAACGAAATATTCCTGGTGGATTGAACAGTAAGTTCATTGAAATTTTATTTTAATTAGTTATTTGTTTTTAAATTTAGGTCCTCTTGGTGAAATGATCGATAACATGGCTGGTGGAAATCCAAATCCAACATTAGGTCAAATCTATGGAGGATATCCAGGAGTTGGTGGTTTTTATGGTTATCGAGTGTGGTAATAGTAAACTGTGATACTAATCAAAATGTTTATTTTATAAAATAAAACTGTATAATCTTTTCTAAAATATTTTCACAGTCGACAATGTTCAATTAGGTTGAGATTGAGAGTAATCAGTTAGTAAATATCGATAAAATTCTCTTGATATATATATATATATATGATTTGTAACGTACTGTAATTGGTTGAAAACAAACAAGCAATCATTCATTCTGTCTTTATTTTCGATTGAAATGCCGCTTTCGAATCCAATTTCTTACACACATCTTTGCTGCTCATTCGTGACAGATCAAATTCTTGAAAAATGTTCAACATTATTTAACAATAATTACGGAATTTGGAGTGAAGCATATTCGTGAACTGATGCTCTTCAACGTCAATTGATCGGACATGCCTTCTGTACATGGGCCAATTACAATCGATTGAAAGGCAATGCAGTATGGATCACTCATTTAGTTGTCAATTCTTTTCATCCGAGGTTGCGGTATAGCTGTAAATCTACTTTCCATCGCAAAGAATAGTGTTGAAGATGTGGTTGTTGTTGGACTTGTCTCTTCACATTCATATGCTGTTAAAGCTCGTTGCAATGCTTGTAATCGTATTCGTGTCGACCTCAAATTCAATATTTGCAACAAGGAATAGATAAATTTATGTTGGAGATTCAACTTGAATTAAACAAATAATTAAATCAAGCCATTTTCATTGCGAATAGTCCTTCTTCCAATATTTTTAGTCTTTTTGCTGATATTAATAATATTTTATATTGTTCACTCTATTACGGACATAAATGTTAATTTGGATGAAAATGATTTTCGTTGTATTAACACTTTCAGCCTTGATTTGAATGACGAAAAAGTTTCGTTCAGAATCGTATGCACACTTGAATGTTTCAATAAAAATATTTTCTTTCCTTCAAAATCAAGTAAAAGAATCATTCAATCAAAATTCTTTCGACATTTCACTCGCGTCACTTCGCAACTCTCCATGACATGTATCGATTAATACAATTTTTTTTCTTAGCAATTTTGTTTACTACCATTTTTGGTTTGTAGAAATATTCGTTTCTTCTTTGATTAATTTAAAAAAAAAAGTAGAATGTTTAGGTCAGACAACATTATCATCAGAGTATATTTGTCCAGCAAATAATGGCACAACAGTGTTTACTCATGTTTCTTCTACTTATTCTCATTCAGTATTGAATATTCCACTGAATTGTTCAGTCTCTGCATGTCAAACCCGTACTCATAATTGTCGTAGTTCACAAACACTTTGTTTCGATTATCGAACACAAAATAACGTTAGCTATTGTGCTCCAGCAGTTGATTGCTCAATTTTAGAACCTTGTAATGGCACTTGTTCATCGAATTTATTTGTATGTATCATAAATTCATGTTGTCAACCAAACGCAAGATGTTTACCAATAGCTTTTACAACATTTTGTCCATCTGATAGTAAGATTATTGCCATGATTTGATTTGAGAAAACACTTTTGTTTCAAGGTTGGTCAATGACTGGTTATATGAACTATGCTCGACGATATCATACATCATCTTTACTTTCAAATGGGAATGTACTGATAGCGGGTGGCCAAGGATATGCTGGAATTTTGTCGAGTAGTGAATTATACAATTCATCAACGGGAATATGGACGGTGACTGACAATATGACATCGGCTCGATATCAACACACAGCAGTAGTACTATCCGATGGTAAAGTATTAGTTGTTGCTGG
>Ga0209922_104406_pt1 | contig 10255 bp, 7 predicted proteins | sample ThiBiot_500_biof_FD_183946 | JGI IMG/M metagenome (GOLD analysis project Ga0209922, IMG submission 183946) | Wastewater bioreactor microbial communities from Cape Town, South Africa - Thiocy_expt_500_biof (SPAdes) | ecosystem: Engineered > Bioreactor > Thiocyanate-remediating > Anaerobic-Aerobic ...
AGCGGAGTTCATCGATGCCTGAGATCCAGGCGGACACACCGGACCTCGATACCGACGAGGAGACGGTGGCCGTGGAGGACACGACATTCAAGATGACCGTCGAGCTATCGGTGCTCGAGTCGCTGGGCATCAACCTCTACAGCAACGCGGCGGCTGTGTTGTCCGAGCTTGTGGCGAACGCGTACGACGCGGATGCCGGAACTGTGTCGATCCGGTGGCAACCCCGAAAGATTGAGTCACCCGAAGGTGTGACCGAGGAGCTAGTCGAAGTCGTCGTAACCGACGACGGGATCGGCATGAGTGTTGCCGCCCTGAACGCGAGATTCCTGAAGGCCGGATATAAGAAGCGAGCAACCGAGGGAACGGCGTCGCCCAAGTGGAAGCGACCCTTCATGGGTCGCAAAGGCATCGGAAAGCTCTCGGTCTTCTCGCTCGCCCGCGTTGTCGAGGTTTACTCCAAGGTTGATGGTGAGCAGGCGAACGGCTTGAAGATCGTCGTCGAGGATCTTGAACGACGAATCAGTGAGGAACGCGACTACCACCCCCAGCCAATCCCCGTACCGGCTGAGTATGACGAGCCTGGAACAACCCTCGTCCTCTCTGACCTCAAGAGGAAACGCGCCGCCCTCACTGCGGCCGCGCTACGGAAGAGACTTGCCCGACGCTTCGATGTGATGGACGACACACCGCTTGATAAGGGCGGCTTTCACATCGTGGTCAACAACAAGCGGATTACCTGGGCCGATCGACAGGAACTGAAACGCCTCCAGTTCATCTGGGAGTTCGGAACCCAAAGCCTCCCAGACAGCGCCCTCCCCAAAGGGGTGCAACGATTTGTGTTGCCGTCGAGCTATGTGGATGAGGAGAGGGGTTGGCGCGTTCGGGGCTGGTTCGGTACCACCGAGAAGCCCACAGATCTCGTCAACGACGAAGAAGCTGGGTCCTTGAAGAACATCATCGTTCTGGCTCGCAAGCGACCAATCCAGGAAGGGATTATCGAGAAGCTCGATTTCAGCCGGCTCTTCGGGAATTACGTAACCGGGCAGATCGAGGCCGATTTCCTTGACCTCGATGACAATGACTACGACGACATTGCGACGAGCGATAGACAGCGACTCATCGAAGATGACGAGCGAGTTCTCGCTCTACAGTCGTTCCTCCGTGGCGCATTCGTGACAGCGGCAGACCAGTGGAGCAAAGCACGCCCGAAGCGCGCCGCCGTTGACGCCCTCGACAAATTCCCAAAGCTGAAGGCATGGGTCGACGACCTGCCCCAATGGCAGCGTGAGAGTGCGCGTACGATGGTCGGCACGATCGCGGGCTTGGAGATCGAGGGCCGCAACGCATCAGCCGACCGAGCCGCATTGATGCGATCAGGGGTCCTCGCGTTCGCGCGTGTAGGCCTGCGCGAGTCCGCCGAGCAGCTCGAGCTTCTTAGCAACGTCACTGCGCTCGATCTCCTGCCCCTCCTGGGCCAGCAGGATGCCTACGAGGCTGGTCTCTGGGTCGACATCCTCCGCTCGAGAGTCGATGCCATTTCCAAGTTTCAGGATCTGACCAACGCTGACGAGAAGGAAGCGGTTCTCCAAAAGCATCTCTTCGATCATCTTTGGCTTCTGGACGCGTCGTGGGAACGCGCGACGGGGAGCGAAACGATGGAAGAGAACCTCCGCAAGATCGAACCCGGGCTGTTCGCCAAAGAGCCAGCCGACCTCGATAAGGAGATCAAGGGACGTATCGACATTCGATACAAGACTCTGAACGGGCGACACGTAATCGTGGAGCTAAAGCGGTACGGACTCACAGTAGATGCGACGAAGTTGGCGGCGCAGGGCGCGAAGTACGCAAAGGCACTCGCCAGCATTTTGACTCAACAAGGGCGATCCGCAGAGGTCGCCAACATCGAAGTGATCTTCGTGCTCGGACACGCCCCGGGGGACAAGGATCGCGTACCCGGCCTCCAGAGCGCCGAGCAGTATTACTCGAACCAATTTGGGCCATTCAACGGCGACTATCGCCTCTATGACCAACTGATCCATCGCGCGCGCGAACAGTATCAGGAGTACCTCGACGCGAGCGCGCAGGCCCGAGCCCTCGACGAACTTCTCGAGGACCTCGGCGACGCTGCTGAACACAAGCAGGTATCAGCGTTGGACGCAGGGGAAGCGTCAGCTCCCGAGGCAGTCCTCCTCGCGAGCGGAGAGCTCAATGAGATCGGGCTCGCAGTCGGACCGGTCGACACCGCGATTGTCCAAGCTTCGATCCAGGTCCACGATGACTCCAACTAGGTAGGAGCCGGGCCGGTCCCGGGCCGGGAACCCGGTTGAAACCACCCACAACCAGCCGTCACCAACGAGCACAACTTCCGCGGAATCATGCGGCAAACGAGCACTCGTGAGCATCCGTAAGCCCCGCGGATACAACTGAAAATCGTGAGGTCACGGGATCGACGCCCGTCGGAGCCACACGGACCGTCGTTACAACGGTCCCAGAAGCCCTCGCCTAGCTTCTACATGGCGGGGGTTTTGCTTTTCCCTGGTCAGGGGCGGGTTTATTGCTTCTGCGCGATGCTCCGATCCCCCGGTCGTTGAGCGAGCGCAGCGAGTCGAAACGGCCCGGACGGAGGCCGATCGATAGCCGCGGTGCCGACGCTCGGCGAGGGTCGTCGGGGCGCGAGGCAACTGCGGATGCCGCGGCATCCTTTGGGCTTGCTCCGGTGCAGCGACCGCCGTCCGCCATGAGACTGTGCGGATCGACGCCGGCCGAGAGCGTGCAGGCCGGCGCGTTTCGACTCGCTTCGCTCGCTCGACGACCGGGGGGGGAGGCGCTCGCTCGACGACCGGGAGGGGGCGGGGCGCGTTTCGACTCGCTGCGCTCGCTCAACGACCGGGGGGACACGCAGACGCGGGCGCGGGGACTCCGGCGAAGCGGTCGTCGGTCCACGCGGCCAGGTGCGGCAGCAGCGGCGAATCCTCGGCGAGGACACCCATGTGCGTGCGGCCCGGGTACTCATCCCACGTGAAGGCGACGCCGGCGGCGCACAGGTCGCGCACGTAGCCGTGCTGCAGGTCGGGTGAGATGACCTCGTCCGACCCGCCCCAGGCGAGCATCAGGGGCATCGGCCACGGCCCCAGGGTCTTGTTCTCGTCGAGCCTCGCACCGAGCGTCCCCCCGGTGAGGTCGCCGAGGTAGACACCGTCGCCGGCGGACATGCCGAGGGCGCTCACGACGCTGACGAGCAGGCTCGGCTCGGATGCGCAACGCGCGGACATCTCGCGGACGATCGCCCGACCCGCCGGCTCGACGTGCGCGTTGAAGTCGACGTCGTCGTACGCCTCGCTGTACGGGATCAGCACCCACCCGACCGCGAGCGTCACGACGGGTCTTCTGGCGCTTACTCGTACTTCCTCGCGCGGTCTGACGGTTCGGGTGACGCGTTCCGACGGTTGACCCGACGCTTCGGCTGACACTTCGGGCAGTCCCGTCGGTCCCCCGGGCGTGACGTTCACCGCGCCCGACGCGTCGCGGCGTTCTCCCAGCACGGCGGGCAATAGCCTGACAAGAGGGGCCGCTTTGGGATGCGGCCCGAGAAACAGGGGACACGCGTGCGCACTTTCCACGCCCGCCTCGTGGCTGCCGCGGCCGGGCTCATCATCGCGACCACGACGCTCGCCGCCTGCGCGGCGGACCCGAGCTCGGCGCCGGGCGCCGGCGAAAGCCCCGCCGCGTCGGAGACGCCGACGCCCACACCGACACCACTCACCCCCGTCGAGCAGCTCCTCGCCGACAACAAGGCCGACCCGACGGCGTGCGCCGTGAGCTTCGTCGTGGACGGCGCAGACCTCCCCCCGCAGCTGCAGCACAACGACCGGCTCTACGACCGACTCCCCCTTCCGCGCGTCGAGGGCCGCGCCTTCGCCGGCTGGTACGCCGACCAGGCATCCGCCGCCGCCGCATCCGCCGACCCCGCCACGGGCGCCGCGAGCCCGGCCGTGCGCGTCAACGGCTCCCGCCTCGTCGCCTGCACGAACCAGCGGACGACCCTGTACGGCGCGTGGACCACACCCGAGCAGGTCGCCGCCGCGAAGACGCGCGTGCCGATCATGATGTACCACCAGTTCACCGACAAGCCCGGCGGCGAGAGCGGCTGGCTGCGCGGCAACTACTCCTACATCGAGGACTACCGCGCCACGATGCAGTACATCAAGGACTCCGCGTTCTACCTGCCGACGTGGGACGAGCTGGATGCCTTCATCGACGGCGCCCTCTACCTGCCCAACCACTCCGTGATCGTGACCGACGACGACGCCGACCCGACGTGGCTGACCATGGCATCCCCCATCAACGAGCAGCTGCAGGTGGTGGCGACGTCGTTCGACATCACGGTGGACGGCGCCGCGACGCAGAACCGCTTCATTCTCGCCCGCTCGCACACGAACGACATGCACAAGGCCGGCGCGAACGGCAAGGGCGAGATGGTGAACCTCACCCCCGCCCAGATCGCGGCGGACATGAACGCGTCTGTCGCCGCGCTCGAGGGAGTCGGCGTCGGGGCTCCCGACGCACACGAGATCATGGCGTACCCGTTCGGTCACAACGACGACCGTTCCAAGGAGGGGCTCCGCGAGGCCGGATTCGTCCTCGCCCGCACGATCGAGCAGGGGTACGTGTCGGTCGGCAGCGAGAAGCTCGCCCTGCCGTGCGTGCGCATCAACTTCGGCATGGGCGTCCCGGCCGTGAAGAAGCTCATCGGGTGAATCACGGGTGACGCTTCGCTGTCACATAGGGAACTGACAGACCACCGACAGGACATCGCGAGGGTCCGCCGGTTACGCTGAATCGATCCCGTCCGCCACTGATTCGCGAGGGCCTGCATGGACCTGTCCGTCATCGTTCCGACCTTCAACGAAGGTCCGAATGTGGCCGAGTTGGTGCGACGCATCGACGCTGCACTCGAGGGGCGCGCGTTCGAGATCGTGTTCGTCGACGACTCGACCGACGACACTCCCGACGTCATCGCGGCGATCGCCGCGCGCTCCGAGGTGCCGATCCGGCTGATCCACCGCGACCAGCCCGAGGCCGGTCTCGGCGGCGCCGTCGTCGAGGGCTTCCGTGCCGCGCAGTCCCGCTGGTGCCTCGTCATGGACGGCGACCTGCAGCACCCGCCGGAGGACATCCCGCGTCTGCTCGACCGCGCCGCGGCGGGCGATGTGGATGTCGTCGTGGCATCCCGCTACGTCGCCGGCGGAACCGCCGGGGGCCTCGCCGGCACGACCCGCATGCTCGTCTCGCGCGGGTCGACCCTGCTGACGAAGTCGATGTTCCCGCGGAAGCTCCACGGCTGCACCGACCCGATGACGGGCTTCTTCCTCATCGACCGCGACGCGATCGACCTCGACGCGCTGCGCCCGCGCGGGTTCAAGATCCTCCTCGAGATCCTCGCGCGCCGTCAGCTGCGCATCGGCGAGGTCCCGTTCGCGTTCGCCTCGCGGTACGCGGGCGAGTCGAAGGCATCCTTCATGCAGGGGATCGGCTTCCTCACGCAGCTCGCGATGCTGCGCTTCGGCCGCATGTCGGCGTTCGCGCTCGTCGGCGGCGTCGGTGCCATCGCCAACCTCGTCATCATGTGGGGGCTCATCCGCCTCGGCATGGAGTACATCCCCGCCGCCATCATCGCGAGCGAACTGACGATCATCGGCAACTTCCTGCTGCTGGAGTACCTCGTCTTCTCCGACATGCGCGCCGAATCGGGGCGTATGGGCATCCGCTTCGTCAAGTCGTTCGCCTTCAACAACGTCGAGGCGCTCGTGCGCATCCCGGTGCTCGCGATGCTCGTGCAGAGTGCCCATATCCCGAGCGTCCTCGCCGCCGCGATCACTCTGGCCGCCGCGTTCGTCGTGCGCTTCGTGTACCACGCGCTGTTCGTCTACGCCCCGAAGCGTCAGGCACAGGCATCCGCGAGGGCCGCCGTGCCCCAGCCGGCCGGGCGTACGCTGGAGTCATGACCTCCTCCGCGCCCAGCGACGACCAGACCATCACGATGTTCGGCGCCGAATGGTGCCGCGACTGCCGCCGCACCAAGGCGCAGCTCGACGGACTCGGCATCGCGTACACGTACGTCGATCTCGAGGAGGACCCGGCCGCCGTCGAGGTCGCACGCGAGATCTCGGGTCGCACCAACATCCCCGTCGTCGTCTACCCCGACGCCACGCACCACGTCGAGCCGAGCAACGCCGACGTCGAAGCGAAGCTGCGCGAGCTCAGCCTCATCTGAGCGGGGCCCCACCCACGGCGAGGCCTGTTGCGGCTCACGCGAGCGACGCCCGCGCCCATTAGGGTGAGCGACATGGGCAACGACGCACCTGGCATCCGGACGACCGCGCGCCTTCGCCGCGGCACCATCGCCACGTACGCGGTGGGCTCGATCGGCACGGGCGGGTTCGCGACACTCCCCGGGCTCGTCCTCACCTACTACCTCACCGACAGCCTCGGCGTCGCCGCCCTCATGGCCGGCGTCATCGTGACCGCCGCCAAAGTGTGGGACGTCGTCATCGACCCGGTCGTCGGCGCGCTGACCGACCGCGACCTCGCGCGGAACGGCTCGCGCCGCCGCCTCATGCTCGTGGGCGCCCTGAGCCTGCCGGTCCTCTTCGCGCTGACCTTCGCCGTGCCGCCGGGGCTCGCCCCCGCGCTCGGCGCCGCGTGGGTGCTCGTCGCGTTCCTCCTCACCGCGACGGCGTTCAGCCTCTTCCAGGTGCCCTACATCGCCCTCCCCGCCGAACTCACCGACCGCTACGACGAGCGCACGCGACTGCTCACGTGGCGCGTCGTCGTGCTGACGTTCGCGATCCTGCTGTTCGGAGCCGGCGGACCGCTCCTGCGCAAGGCGACGGGCGACCCGGTGACGGGGTACCTCCTCATGGGCATCGTCGCGGGCGTCGCGATCGGCCTCGGGATGCTCATCGCGACGCGCGTCGCCCGGCGCGGCCTGCACGCGCGCTCGGCGATGGCCGCTGCCGGAACGAGCACGGCGGAGGAGGCGGAACTCATCGCCGAGACCGTCGGCGATGAGACGGAGCGCCACGTCGGCACGGATGCCTCGACGCCCGCCGGTGGCATCCGCGACAACTTCCGGTCCGCCTTCGACACGCTCCGCCGCAGCCAGCCGTTCCGCGCCCTGCTGCTGACCTTCGTGCTGCAGGCGCTCGCGACGGGGCTGATGCTCGCGGGCGCGCAGTACCTCGCGACGTGGGTGCTCCGCTCGGAGGATGCCGTAACCCTCCTGTTCGTCGCGCTCATCGCCCCCGCCCTCGTCGCCGCGCCGGCGTGGGGCGTCTGGGCGCGGCATATCGGCAAGGAGCGCGCGTTCGTCGCCGCGAGCCTGCTGTTCGCCGTCGCGGCGATCTCGACGGTCGGTGCGCTGTGGGCGCCCGGTGCCTGGATCTACGTCTCGGTGGGCCTCGCCGGCGTCGCGTACGCAGGCATGCAGTCGCTGCCGATGGCGATGCTCCCCGACGTCATCACGCACGACGCGCACCGTTTCGGCACGGGGCGCGCGGGAGCGTTCGGCGGGGTGTGGACGGCCGGCGAGACGACGGGCTTCGCGCTCGGCGCCACGGCGCTCGCGACGGTCCTCGCCGTGACGGGGTACGTCGAGCGCACGGCCGGCGAGAGCATCGCGCAGCCGGACGCCGCGGTTGCCGGCATCGTCCTGAGCTTCAGCGTGCTGCCTGCCGCCCTCGTGCTCCTGAGCCTCGTTCCGCTCGGCCGCTACCGTCTGCGCCGAGACGACATCGAGTAGGGGCGAGGCGGCGGCCTGTCGTGCTCAGTGTCGCTCCCGTGACCGAGTGCCGGAAACGCTGGGATCGAGTGCCACAGGGGACGTAGGCTTGCTCTCAGGCGTCCGCCCCGAAGGAGAGTGCAGTGACCGCGACCGCAGACCCCGCCCGGAAGCGCACCGCCGCTGCGAAGAAGCCCCGCGCCAGCGCCCCGCGCGCAGGCGCCCCGCGCGCAGGCGCCCCGCGCGCAGGCGCCGCCGCGGATGCCACGAGCCTCGACCCGGCCCTCCGCGCCCCGCTCGATGCCGCCATCGCGGAACTCGACACCGGTGCCCGCGCATGGACGCTGCTGACGCTCGGCCAGCGCCGCACCCTCCTCACGCGGCTGCGCGCGACGACGGCCGCCGTCGCGGAGGAGTGGGCCGAGGTCGCCGCGCTCTCGAAGGGCCTGACACCCGGGCATCCGCTGCGCGGGGAGGAATGGCTCTCCGGGCCGTACGCCGCGCTCGTCGCCCTCGACGCCTACGCCGACACGCTCGGCGCGCTCGCCTCCGGGAAGTCTCCGCTCGCCGGCATCCGCACGGGCACCGCGCCGGGTGGACGCACGGTCATCCACACCTCGCCGCTCACGGCGACCGACCGGCTGCTCCTCTCGGGCTATCGCACCGAGGTGTGGCTGGAGCCCGGCGTGACCCTCGCCGAGGCGCACCGCGAGGCGGGGCTCGGGCAGCTGGACCCGACATCCTCCGGCGGGGTCGGGCTCGTGCTGGGCGCCGGCAACATCACCTCGATCCCCTACCTCGACGTGCTGTACGAACTGCTCGCGTTCAACAGGGTCTCGATCCTCAAGGTCAACCCGACGCAGGACGCGCTCGTCCCCGTCTTCGAGCGCGCCCTCGCCCCGCTCATCGAACCCGGCTTCCTGCGCATCGTGCGCGGCGGCGGCGATGTGGGCGCATACCTCACGCGGCATGCATCGATCTCGCACGTGCACATCACCGGCTCCGAGGCGACGTTCCGGGCCATCGTCCCGGGCCTCAGCGTGCCGATCACGGCGGAGCTCGGCGGCGTCTCGCCGATCATCGTCGTGCCCGGCGAATGGTCCGAGGCCGACCTGCGCTTCCAGGCCGAGCACGTCGTCACGATGCGGTTGCACAACAGCGGCCACAACTGCATCGCCGGACAGGTCGTCCTGCTGTCGCGGGACTGGCCGCAGCGCGAGGCGTTCCTCACCGAACTGCGCGCCGCGTACGACCGGGCGCCGCGGCGGCCCGTCTGGTACCCGAACAGCGACCGCAAGCTCGAGGCCGCACGCGAGTCGTACCCGGATGCCGCATGGTGCGCCGACGGCACGCGTGCGCTCATCGAGGCATCCCCGTCCGAGGCATCCGTGCTGGAGACGACCGAGTACTTCTCGCTGCCCGGCAACGGGCAGGAGTTCCTCGACGCGGCCGTCACCCACGCCAACGACCGACTCACCGGAACCCTCGGCGCGAACGTCCTGATCGACCCCGAGACGCAGAACGCTCTCGGCGACGGGTTCGACCGTGCCATCGCGGACCTCCACTACGGCACGATCGCGATCAACTCGTGGACGGCGTTCGGGTTCCTGACACCGACGGCGACCTGGGGGGCGTTCCCAGGCGGCACGCTGGAGGATGCCCCGAGCGGCATCGGCATCGTGCACAACGCCTTCCTGCTCGACCGCGTCGAGCGCACGGTCGTCAACGGACCGTTCCGCCCGTTCCCGCGGTCGGCGTCGTCCGCGTTGCGCGGATACGGCCTGTCGGTGCTCCCCAAGCCGCCCTGGTTCGTGACGTCGCGCACGGGCGCCGCCGTGTGCGAGGGGTTCACGCGCTTCCGGATGACCGGCAACTGGGCGGCGATGGGCGTGACCCTCGTCCAGGCGTTCGGCGCATGAGTGGGTCGCGTCGGGGCGGGCGGCGCGGACGTGTCGGCCGGCGGGGTTTCGGGCGGCGGGGGCTCGGGCGTCTCGAGGCGGACTATGTCATCGTCGGCGCGGGTTCGTCTCGGTGCTGCTGCTCGAGGCTGGTCCCGTCGACAAGGCGCTGGAGCTGCACGTCCCGGCGGCGTTCTCGAAGCTCTTCCGCGGTCGGTACGACTGGAACTACGACACCGTCCCCCAGCCTGCGCTCGAGGGCCGCACGGTCTACTGGCCGCGCGGCAAGACCCTGGGCGGCTCGTCCTCGCTCAACGCGATGATGTGGGTGCGCGGCTTCGCCGGTGACTACGACGAATGGGCGACCGTCGCGGGCGACACCTGGTCGTGGCGGGCGCTCGCGCCGTTGTTCCGGCGGGTGGAGAGCGTGGAGGGGGCTGTGGGGTCTGGTTTTGCAGCCGGCTCCGGCCCTGCGGCGGGTCTCGGGTCCGACGCCGGTTCGGGCTTCGGCCCGGGAGCGGGTTCGGGCGCCGGACCGGGCACCGATGCGGGTGCAGGCTCAGACTCGGGAGCAGCG
>Ga0209922_104408_pt1 | contig 10254 bp, 10 predicted proteins | sample ThiBiot_500_biof_FD_183946 | JGI IMG/M metagenome (GOLD analysis project Ga0209922, IMG submission 183946) | Wastewater bioreactor microbial communities from Cape Town, South Africa - Thiocy_expt_500_biof (SPAdes) | ecosystem: Engineered > Bioreactor > Thiocyanate-remediating > Anaerobic-Aerobic ...
TTATTCTATGTAATTCTGTCTTAGGTATTGTGATTACATTTGTTTATAAATATGCCGATGTTATTGTGAAAACATTCAGTACGGCGTGTGCTACTGGTGTTCTTTTATATATCAATGTGGCAGTATTTAAAATCAAAGCAAATTTAACTATTTTCTTAGGAGCCATCGTAATTTTTATCTCGTCGTATTTATTTCTATTAGTAAAACCTGTTTCAACAGATGTTGATTTAATGAATGTTCCTGATGAAAACAAAGAATCGAAAAAGACGCCAACCGTTAAGTTTATGTTGAAATATTGTCTTGTTATTTTTCTAATAGCAAGTTTGTTAATTTATTTCATAAAACCTTTATCATCATTCAATAAACTTTGGAAAAAATGAAGTTAGAGAATGCGATGCTCAATGATCGATATTATATTATCATTATCATTCAAACCACAAATAAAGTTCATCTATATACCATCGATAGAAGACACTGTCTTTATGAATTTGTAATGAATCGATAAATGTGGACTCATCTGAAAGTATTAATCTTCCACAAATAACGAAAAGAAATGTTAATGATTCGAATGAATTGATTATATAACTAATTTCTGCTTGTGTAAAACCTTGTGATAGAAAAAGTTGTTTTACATTTGGAAAATATGAACACCAAGGATAAATTGCTTTTTTATCATATCGATCGCGTTGATGATCAGTTATGTGCAATGAACCAATTTTCTTCAAATATTCAATCTGTTTTCGTTTGCTTCGATTAATAATATCTAATAGATGTAGAGAACTTATGTGAAGATTGAGATTCGCTGAACAGTATTTGAGAATATCAAAAAATAGTTTGCTATTTGCTTCAGATTTCCACTTGAAATGTTTCATTGACGAGAAATTGATACATCTACTCAGTTGATTGTAAGTTACATCAGGAGAGATCATGAACAGACTCAATGATTGTATGTTGTTAAAATGATCTAATGATCGAAGAAATAAACTATTATCTATAGATAAAGTTAATTTATCAACAGTTGAATTAGTTCTTTGTATTGCAGTTGACATTTGTATCCATGGGGAAGTATACTTTAAGTCACGTCGAATACTAGATTCAGTATAATAACTTAATAGTTTTGTTTCATCTTGATAATTACATGTGACGAACCATTGTTTTTCAATTAGCCAGAAATCTGTTTGAAATGATTGAATAAAGTCATCCATATCTACAAGCCAAATTTGATATATGATAAAAAAGAATTTGAATATTTTTATTTGAGGAATATGTTGTTGAATAAGACTTGCTAATTGATAACCATCAATAGGTCGACTATGTTGAAAACATTGTCCTTGTAGTTCGAAGTGTTTTAAATGAGTGAAATGTTTTAAATGTTCGAAAATGCGTTGAACGTTATCGATACGACTCAGAAAATTTAATTTCAAACAATTTATTTGTTCGAATGTTTGTTGCAGTTGATGTTGTTCTTGTTCAAATGAAAATAGTGGATCTTCGATAGTAATTGATTTTAAATTTGGCATCCGAAGACAGAGCCAATATAATTGATTGAATGTTACACGATAAAGTTCAAGATATTCAATTGTTGAGATTTGTTCCGAATCGATTATTGAAAATGCTAATCGAATATTAGATTTGAAATAGTTTAATGTTTTAATTTCGAAGAAGATTGTATGACAAATAGATTCCTCGGCAAATTCAGTAAAACGATCATGTTTTTTAATACTGAATATAGAAAGATGTGTCAATTGTTGAAAATTTGGTAATAAATGAATAAGAGATGTTGGTAGATTTTGATCGAGATGAAATGATAAAACTTTTAATTTAGCATAGAAAAGATCAATTGGATATATGGAGAAAAATTGATCAACATCAATGATTGAATCTAGTGTATAGTATAATGTTAAAGATTCAGTGGTATTTTCCACACAAAGTGATAATTGTTGCATTAATTCAAATATTTTTTTCGTTAGTTGAGAAGAATTGCTTAGATGATGCGATGAATACGAAGATAATAATGATTGTAAACGAATATTAAGATTAATAAATGCAGAAATAATCTCATGACAATTCATATAATCAAAAATAAGAAAGAGCACTTCATTTGGTAAACATTCAATTGTCGATATTTTTTCTATTTCATCATTATTACCAATTGAAGTCTGATGTAAAAAAAGACTTTTACTCTTTCTACACCCAAAACACTGTCGTAAAAACATTATTTCATAAAGACGAAAAATAACAATATTAAATTCGTTTCAAACACATACAGCTTCTTATCTGATAAACATACAATGAGTCATAAGACAAACTGAAAAAGGAGTGAATTCATCTTTACAATTACAAAATCTGATTTACGACTATAATTTCGATTATTAATTTTATATAATTGAGTAATATTTATAATATCATGATTATCGTTCTGTATTTCATGCATATTTTCAGCGAGTACCTTGCAGTTAGTATTATAATTATAAACCGGTTTATCGTATGTTTTTGAGTCGCAAATAGATGGTGACGCACTATTTATTTTAGGTAGGAAAATAACAGTTGTATGCGCGCTCGGTTTTTTCCGTTTTAAATCGTATATATATATATACACATACATATATTATGACTTCATAAATTTACTTCTCATTGTTCTTCAACACTACATTCAAAACTATCATAATGATACCAATCGCCGTTCTCATGACACGAACAGCATTACTTAGTCCACAATTGCGTGTCGCTGCAGTCGCCGCGTTGAATGAGCTGACACGACGTGGACTCACCTCCGCGTCATTAAATTGGTTTCGTGAGGCATTGATTGCAGCTGGTTACAGCCCATACGTGAAATATCTGGGCGAAATGGCTGAAAAATTGTTTTGATGCATCAAATAAACTTGAACTGAAAGAATTTTCATTTTTTTCTTCTTCTTCTACGTATAATATTAAAGATAAATGAAAAAAGATGTAAAGATAGTATGCATACTTAGTCATAGAGTCGGAAGAAAAGAAAAGCAGTGTGTGTGTGTGCGTGTTTTTCTCTACTCCTTACATTATACTGAAATCAAGCAAAGAGAATATGTCACAAAGTCAAATACGTCGAATAACTGATCGACAAGAAATTCTATCAATTTTACAGAAAATACCGAATGTCACTGAATCCGAAGAATGTATTTTAATTGGTTCACGAGCAGCTCTCAAGTTTTTGCCGCATATTCGTGACACGGAAAAATCATCTTCGCTTGATCATGATTGGATTTGTTCATCAATAGTTCTACTGGAGATATTACGAGATACGGATTCATCTGATGACATCAATACTATTGAAATGATTATTCCAATGGGTAACGAAGAATCATCTGACTTGTATGTCAATTACACACGGCAAAGTGGTGAAAAATATGATTTAGTTATTCCACAATCAACAACATCGTATGCAGCTTATTTATTGAATCATATTGATACGTGGACATATTCTGAGACACCATGGGATCATGTGAGGAAGTATACTCTTCGATATGCTTCGAAAAAACTTCTCTTAATCTTGAAAAAATACATGCTTTACTATCCAAATCAATGGCAAAAAACAGCTAATGACTATCAACAATTGTTGTTTAGTATTGGCTGTAATAACAATTCTATTGCTGACGATGAAAAAGAATTCTGTGATTTATTTATTCAATACAATGAGAAATTACATGGTCCACGTGCATCAAATACAGATAGTTACTTTCTTATTAAATACGCTCGAAATGAATTTCTTCAATTGAAATACGACGAACAAGTAGCATGCATTTATCAATCAGCAAAAGCCCTGTCGTTCGGCGAAGATATTCTACTTGGCCTAGAAGATATATGTACTAAAAGTCCGCCATGGTTAGCTGATTTCGTTATTGAACATTGGATGGATATTCATAATGAGAAATTCAAGAACAATATTCATAGACAACCAACTGCAATCATCCAATGTGAACTCAATAATCATCGTCTCATCGAACAATTACCTGAACTTGCTATGCAAAAGATTCTTTACTATATAACTAATCCAGTGGATTTTGAATCAATGAAGTTAGTTTGTAAACGATGGTATGTCATACTTCATCAATCTTTGTTTTGGCATGATTTATATACGTCACGCTTTGGATGTTTGACAGAAAATACAATCGATTGGAAATTATTATATATGACGAAGGTAATATGTCCGAAAACCAAAGATAAAACCTCTGTCAATAGATTAATCGATGCTAATGTAGCGTTACGAAAAACAACAGCAAATGATGTTGTAAGACTATGGGAAGAATTGACTCATCGAAGTCAATCGGTTCCTGCTGATCAACTAGCAGATATTGATTATATTCTTTCGCATTCATGGTATTACGATTTAAATCAAACATCAGATGAATATTCAGCTAAATTAATTCTTGTTGGTTTCGATCGATCGAGACCACAAATGAATATATCTATCGATCTACGAGTAGGTGAATTTGGATCATCTCGTTTTACTGATCATATGGAGCAGCTGACGGTTAATTTTCCTCGAAACCAACGTTCACTATCATTTATGGGTCCTGCGTTATTCGGTTTTTCTTTGGGAGAGTGGTCGTATTCTGCTGCACATGAAACTCTTTTGAAACAAACAAACAGTGAAATTTGTCCGAGATTTTTTGAGGGGCTTGTCAACTGTCTGTTTATTTTAATGGTTCATCCAATTCGTCGAACACGATTTATTAGTTATCTAAAAAGCAGAGAAGCGCATTGCATGGCAAATCAATGTCAATGGGACTAATAACTCTTTCTTTTCTATGAGATAGAATATGTTTAAGGATTGGCAAGATTGGAAATGTCAGTCGAAGATAATTCTCGAGAATATAATTTGAATTCATCGATATATCCAAAGTACTGTCCTTTCTTTATCGTACCTGATCCACAGGTTGTTCCACTCAGAGATGAACCAATTGTTACAAATACAGAAGTGTTAGCAGCTGAATAATTAAACCCACTGCTACTAGATCCATATTGAGTTCCATTTATCCACAGACGAAGACGATCTGATGATGAATAAGTGACTGCAATATGTGTCCACACATTTGCTGTAATAACAGGGCCACTCAAACTAACAGAATTTCCCTTCCAACTTTGTACGCGTATTTGGCTTGAATTAGTAAAGCCTAGCATTGGAATACACCAAGCAAGACCGTCACTCGTACCTGACACATGAATAATTGTTCCGTGATTAGTTATTATTGGTTTGATCCAAATAGAAAAAGAATACGATTGACCACTTGTACCTAATAAGACAAGACCTGCCGCTTGAACATATGACTGATTGTTCAGTAAGGCTAAGCATTGATTAATTCGGCATGAATTATTAAATGTATGATTCGAACCGGTTCCATTGATGCCAAGAGGACCGTCGTCAAGAAGATCGCCATTATCAAACGAATAATCAATAGTCAAAGTTGCTTCACGAAGAATTTCTGTTGCACTAAAATTCAATTCATTTGTAAAAAATGCATAATTTACTTAAAATACTCTAATATGTTTTACCTTTTCGCTCGAGCTGAGTAACCTATTTGATCAAGACAACCATCCCAGAAATTATTAGGATAATTTACTCCATTAGTACCAATGGTCAAATCTCCTGTTGTGCCTTTATAAGGACCTTTAGAACTATTCGATACATCGAGAACTCCATTGACATAGACATATTGTGTCAAAGTTGAATAATCATAAACATATGCCATCTAGTAATAGTAAAATTATACGTATAATTGATGATTCTAAACAAATGTACGTACATGATACCAATTGCCAGGATATAACATGATATTTCCTTGAGTATCATCGTTATAAAAACCTAGATAAATCCTATGTCGTCGAACTACAATATGAAGAGATTTATCATCTGTATTTTCTTGAAATTGACCGAATATAGCATTGTCTGTGTAGGGTTTGCTACCGTTGCGTAATGTTGTAGCTTTGACCCAAGCAACCAATGAAAATGATGTAAATGCCATATTAAGAAAAGGTGGTGAGCGAACAGTGACGGATTGATTAAGTGATGCATTGAGATAAAGACATTTACCATATCCATTGATACCTGGAGAACTATATGTCGGAGCATTACTTGGAGTACCAGGAAAATTATTGTAGGAATCATTTAGATTGCCATCAAATGCCCACATGATTCGAATAGCTATGATAGAAGAAAAGTACGCATGTATGTAGAAAGATGAAATATTCTCTCACGTGTTTGACAAATAGGTCCATCCCACACATCAGTTATACATTGACATGTATTTCCAGAAACACATGTACCACCGTTTAAACACAAAGGATTACAAGATACTAAAAGAATAGCTATATGAATATAAGGATAAATTTTGGATTTTGTTTGTTACCTGTTGTTGTTGTTGCTGTTGTTGTTGTTGTTGATGATGTTGTTGATAACGTAGTCGTCGCTAGAATAGGTTCTGTATGAAAATCATTTTCATACATTTCATTGTTTTATTATTAGAAGTTATTCATTCGACCTACTTTTATATAACCATAACGTTAGTACTGCAGCCAGAACAATACTAGCAAGTAACACACCAATTATGATACCATAACAAGAGCTTTTCCACATTGATAAATCCGAATTAGTTTTATCGGAAATTGTTCCCTTTGTATTATGTTCACTTGGGCTTTCAAATGGAAGTGACCATGCATTTTGTCGAATGCTTAGTGGCAGTGGTGGCCTAATCGGTAAAGATCTCGATATTGGGTTTGTGTTATCGTCTAACTTGTTAAGCGTCTGAGCTAAATAAGGACTCATAAGTATACTATTTCGATGGTTGCTTTTCTAAAACTATGCAGAAAAGAAAAATTATTAACCCTTAAAAGCCGACTGTCCACTCGAGTGGACATTGTGCTACGCGCAATAAAACAGATAATACACATTTTTATACAAGACACAGTGTTTTTTTGAGTCGAGAGGGCCTAAAAAATCATAAAAAAGCGAATGAATCGATGTTCAGTGATTATCCAACGGAACAACAAACTTTTTAAAGTATACGACTACTTAAAAAGCACTTTTTTCTTCCGAAATTTTTACCGAGCTATTAATACATCAGAAAAGGTTATTTTTTTTAACGATATAGCAATGTGAGTCGTCTACCTATTGTATGAAAACCTTCCAAAAACTTTTGATTCATTTACTGATACATAATGACACCGTCAATGAAATGTCCACTGGAATGGACATTCGGGCATAACAGGCCGAGTTTTCCTAATATATTATTAGAGTGAAAGAGTTGTTCAAATAACACATATTCGCATTATTCGACTGCTCATGACTATCGATAATGATGGGAGGGTAGGATAGGACTTTTCTCCATCAAAGAAATGATGGAATTTCACAAATTCTTTGTTAAAGAGAAAACTAGAAGAAAACACAAGAAAAGAAACAAATAAAATGAGAGTATAAACCCAGCACACACACACACACACACACACACGCACATATATATATGGGTGAATCCATGGAGACCCAACCACTTTTCTGGAAAAGTGTTTTTTTAGCGGATTTTTTCAGCGTGTCGGCAATGAAAAACAGGGGTGAAATAGTTTTTGGGCCTAAAACATACTGAAATCAGTGAGATTTATAATATTCTTTCGGAACATCTATGCATTTTTCCTATTAAAAAGTAACTTTTATTCGTTATAATTTATGCATAATTTATACAAAAAACGTAGGTGTTCCGAAAGAATATCGTAAATCTCACCGATTTCAGTATGTTTTAGACCCAAAAACTATCCCACACCTATTTTTCATTGCCCACCCGTCTGATGCGCTGAAAAAATCCGTTGAAAAAACACTTCTGTAGTGCTTTTGCTCGAAAATAAAAATTTCCCAAAAGTTGTTGGGTCTCCATGGATTCACCCATATATATATGCGTATGTGTGTATAGGGAAAAATACCAATGTAAAGAAAACAAAAACCTCTCTCACATAATTTTAAAACATTAAAAAAAGTTAGACTGTTAAGACCGAATGTCCATTCCAGTGGACATTTTGTATTTCTGTAAGAAAAAAAAAATTCTTTTTTTTGACTATGGTATAAATATACTATGGACTCGAGAACTCTGGTGTAATGGTTAGTTCTTCCTAATTGTCAAAAAAAAACCCTTCGGCTTTTAAGGGTTAAGTCTCTCCTAGTGTAAAGTTATTAAATAATAATGAGAAAAAAAGACGAATAATTATGAAAATACTAACTTTGAGGGTTTTTTTTGTACTTTGCGTATTTGAACGTGCAGAACGCATTCGCTAACCAAGAATATCCGTATAAACTATTTTATTATTAAAATGAAAACATTTACTAGTTCTTCTTCCAATGTTATTAATTGAAATGTTTTATTACTGTTCCTTATAGGAATAGTTCGGTACGAAGATTCCTAGACAAAAATATTTATTAAAATTTAATTCATAATAATAAGATGAACGGAAACAATACTAACTGGATGTATTTTATTATTTTTGGGTGATTTAATCGATCTTTCCGATGTTTTTGATAGGTCCGACGAAGTTCTTTGCTCAGAAGCAAAGGATATTGATGAAATCTTTTTTTTATAGAAAATAATACATCATCGATTACTGTTCGAAAGAAAAAAAACTCACTGAATGAACTGTGTTATTCGTAACATTGGATGTATCTCTAAATGTAGAAAAACTGTTGCAAGATTGGTTGCCATTCGCTTCAAATGACTACAATTGCACAAAAAGAAATAAATTTTATCGAAAAATAAGAAATGAACGCACATTTTCTAGCGTTGATTGACGTTGATTTGTTTCTGCATGAATCTTTTGTTCCATGAATTTTGTTTCAAAAATTGAAAGTGTGTTTTTTTTATTTATTTTCGAAGATTATATACGCATATGCATATTGTTCTCATAATATCTGGCTTCTTCAGATTGTGAAATAGAATAACTTTTTTCTTTCTATTGTTGTAATGCAATTTATTGAGAGTGTTTGCTCATAAATAAATGAAGCCTGATACAAAAAAAAACTAATTAAAAAAATGCGTGATTTGTCTTTGTCAAAACTAGTAAATTTTAACCATTCGATTCATCTCACTCTTCATTTGGATAATCCTAGAAATGTATGTATGCCATCGTGTATTCCATTGACTATGCTATGCGTTGACAATAAATTACAATATTATTCTGATTTTGAATTAATCATGCAACATGAAAAAAAATATCGTATCAAAAGACGAACATTTATGGTTTCTTCAATAATTTTAACTTCTACGTGTGAAGAGTTGAGTTGACATATGTAGAAAATTTACATTTTATTTCTATCTTCATCTCTACGCACTAAATCGCAATGATATATGAAGAATATTTTTGGTTTTTATTCGAAGAGAGACATACATGTTTCGATCGTTACAAATCTTTTATTCAACGATTTTGTTGAATGTGATCTTTGGTTCGTAATGAAGTTCTTTTATTTTACACATAACGAAGTATAGTATGTTTATACGTAATTAGGTCAAACTACTCAATCATCACAGTATACTTGTTCAGTGCAAGATACCACTGTCGAATTTAATTATGTTGCATCTACGTTCTCACATTCAGCATTTGATAGTAGAACAAACTGTTCTGTTGCTCAATGTAACAGCAGTAATCATAGTTGTCGTAGTTCACAAGCATCTTGTTTCGAGTATCGCACACAAAATAATATCAGCTATTGTGCACCTGCAAGTGATTGTTCGATTTTACAACCGTGTAACAATACTTGTTCATCAAATTCATCTGTTTGTGTTATTAATTCATGTTGTGAACCCAAAGCAAGATGTTTGCCATTGACATTTACAACCTTTTGCTCATTAGTAGGCTGGTCCAAAGTTAATGGTATGTATTATTCACGAGACGGTCACACATCATCTGTCTTATTAAACGGGAAAATATTGATAGTCGGTGGCTACGGATGCACAGATATTTTGAAAAGTGCTGAATTATATGATCCAACAGTCGATGTGTGGACAACAGCGGGTAATATGACTTACGGTCGACATCATCACACAACATCAGTATTACCGAATGGAAAAGTCTTGGTCGCTGGTGGCGCTGGATATTATGGAGCATTGAATACTGCTGAATTATATGATCCAACTACAGGTATATGGATAATGACAGGAAATATGACTTATCCTCGACGCTATCATACAGCATCAGTACTATTAAATGGAAAAATCTTAGTTACTGGAGGTGATCTATATTATG
>Ga0209922_104410_pt1 | contig 10248 bp, 11 predicted proteins | sample ThiBiot_500_biof_FD_183946 | JGI IMG/M metagenome (GOLD analysis project Ga0209922, IMG submission 183946) | Wastewater bioreactor microbial communities from Cape Town, South Africa - Thiocy_expt_500_biof (SPAdes) | ecosystem: Engineered > Bioreactor > Thiocyanate-remediating > Anaerobic-Aerobic ...
CTTTGTTAAAATCTGGGTGTTTTTTTTTCAATACTTTGATTGAGTTTCAATAGAAACTTTTTTGTTTTGTTAAATGTATTCTTTCAAATTTTAAACAAAGGACAAACTGTGAGAACAAAATTGAAAATAAAGAAAACGCCCAAAAAAAAAAAGAAGAAATGAAAATGATTTTTGTTTTCTGTTTTCTATCCTGCAGCAGAAGTCATTGTATTTGATGTTGTATCAAATGTTAATATTAATGTTGCTGTTGATGTAGTCGAACTTCCCGTTGGTACAGCACTTGCAGAATTATATGCATATTGTTTATATACTGTATAACCAGTGTCTATTATTAAAATATACAAAAATACAGAATCTTTATTTTTTTTTGTCTCTCTTTCAAAATAACTTACTTTGCACACCGATTGTTGCTGATGCACCACCATCTGATGCTTGATAATAATAATATCGAACTATATTCGGGGAATTTTCATAGAATATTATTTGAAAATGATAATATTGTGTTGGAACACCATAATGAGCTGTGTAAAATTCAAAGACTAACGCACGATTTGGATATGTGCCCGTTGTTCCATAATAAACTGTTTGTGAGGTTCCACTATAAATATATAAATCATCCCAATATCCAAATGCTGTTGCACCAGAAAAACTCGACGAAGGTAAAGCTGTATTCGAATACGCACTATTACAACCACCAAGACAAATACATCCATTACTTTGAATCGATGGTGTTGATGTTGTTGTTCCATATAATGATATAGCAAATGGTGTTGTGATTTGAACATAAGTATCATCCACAGATGTTGTTCCACCCCAACCAGCAACAGATACACCACCCGCTAATTGTACAGCTGGTGCACCACTACAAGCTCCATTTGAACAACTTGTATAACTTGATGCACAAACATAACCAATTGAACCACAATTATTGAAATCAATCAAAAGATTAACACATGAACCCGATGACAATCGAATATATCCTGTTGGACATGGAGCAGTTGCTACAAAACAATCACATACATCAACCATTCATTTATTCACAATCAAAATAGACTTACTTGTTGTTTCTGTTGTGGTTGTTGTTGTTCGAGTCGTCGTTGTTGTTGATGTTGTCGTTGTTGACGTTGTTGTTGTTGTACGAGTGGTTGTAGTTGATGTTGTTGTCGTTGTCGACGTCGTTGTAGTTGATGATGAAGTTGTTGATGTGCTTGTCGTTGTTGTTCGAGTAGTTGTTGTTGAACTTGTAGTTGTAGTCGATGTTGTTGTTGTCGTACTCGTAGTGGTTGTTGTTGAAGTAGTAGTTGTTGTTGTACGTGTCGTTGTTGTACTGGTCGTTGTCGTTGTTGTCGTTGTTGTTGTACTTGTACTTGTTGTTGTGCTCGTTGAAGTTGTTGTCGATGTCGTTGTTGTCGTAGAAGTTGTTGTTGTTGAAGTTGTTGATGTCGTTGTTGATGTTGTTGTTGTTGTACTCGATGTTGTTGTTGTTGATGTTGTCGTTGTTGTCGTTGATGTTGTTGTTGTTGTCGAAGTAGTCGTTGTTGATGATGTAGTTGTCGTTGTCGATGTTGTTGTTGTTGTACTCGACGTTGTTGTAGTTGATGTTGTCGTTGTTGTCGTTGTTGTTGTTGTCGAAGTAGTTGTCGTAGAAGTTGTTGTTGTTGATGATGTAGTTGTCGTTGTCGATGTTGTTGTTGTTGTACTCGACGTTGTTGTTGTTGATGTTGTCGTTGTTGTCGTTGATGTTGTGGTTGTTGTCGTTGAAGTTGTGGTTGTTGTCGAAGTAGTAGTTGTTGATGTTGTTGTTGTCGTTGTTGATGTTGTTGTGGTAGTCGAAGTTGTTGTCGTGGATGTTGTTGTAGTTGTTGATGTTGTTGTTGAAGTAGTAGTGGTTGTAGTTGTTGTTGACGTTGTCGTTGTTGACGTTGTTGTTGTTGTCGAAGTAGTTGTTGTCGATGTTGTTGATGTTGATGTCGTTGATGTTGTTGTTGTAACTGTTGTTGTTGTTGTTTGTTCTAGAAAAATAAGAGAAAATAAATGAAATTGTAGAAGTAGAAATGAATTTCCTATTTATTCCAAAATAGAGTCCAGTTCCAATGGCACCAGCAGCTATAACTGTGAGAGTAATTGCAATAGCAAGTATTTTTGCCCATTGCGGAATTGATGAAAGTCTAAAAATGAAATAAATGTGAATCTATTTAGTTAGTCAAAATTCGTAAATAGAAATGTAAATACAATGATGTTGTTTGAGTTGTTGCCGATGGAATAGCTTGAAGATTGATTGAAACATTATTTGGTGATAATGAATTAGTTACTGGATGATTTTGAGTTGTAGATTTATGAGAAAGACGATTTTTAGTTGATTGATATAATGAAGCTGGTTGTTCCTAAAAAAATGCAAATGAATGAATGAATTTGAAATGTAAATGAAGGCGAGTGAACTTGTTTAAGTTGAGGTAATTGTAAATCAGGAATATATCTTGCAATAGCTTCAACCATTTTTTTTTGAGGATGTTGAAAATTGAAATGAATGAAAAAATGTAAATATTTATATATTGATACATAAAAATGAATCATATAGGAAAAAGAATGTTGTACTTTGAAGTGTTTACATAAACTTATTCGAAATTGAAGTTAACATAATTGTTTTGTTTTTTTTTATTTAGTAAAAGAAAGAAAAAACTTGGTCAATCAATTAAAGTGCAATGAGGTTACATTTTTGTTATTCGAAATCTAGGAGAAAAAGTACATTGACAAAGAAAGTGTGAGAATGTCGATGATTTTATTGTTTCGCTCGTTGATATTGTGGAGGCCATGAAAATTGTTGAACTGCTAATTGTTTGGCTGCTTGAAATGCAAAATGTGGATCTCTAAGAAATTGTCTGGCCATAAGAACGAGATCTCCTTGTTGTTGTTCAATGATTTGATTAGCGCAATGTACATCTTGAATAAGTCCAACACATGCAGTCAAGATTTGTTTTCCATATTTTGATTGTTTAATTGCTTGACTAAATTGAATTTGATATTGAGATGTTAATGGATTGGGAAGTTGTTGTCGAATTGAATTGCCAGCTGAACTTGTATCAATAATATCAACACCAAGTTGAATTAGAATGGGAATAAGACGAAGTGTATCGTCAATTGTCCAACCTTGTTCACCAATCCATTCATCACAAGATAAACGAATCGATAAAGGTTTCGTTGATGGCCAATGTTGACGAACAACTTCAGTTAATTCAACGAGAAGACGAATTCGATTATCAAATGATCCACCTGAAAAAAAACTATATGAAATCAATTTATCAAAAGAAAAAATGTAAAAGCAACCATATTGATCATTTCGTTGATTTGATGATGGACTAAGAAATTGATTGATGAGATAACCATGTGCTGCATGAATTTCTAAGAAATCAAATTGACATTGATTAGCTCGTAAAACACTTTGAACAAAATCATTTTTAAATATTTGAATTTGTTCGATTGACATTTGTTTCGGTTGAGGATAATTTGTTGCAAATGGAATTTGACTTGGTGCAAGAACATTATCTAACCAACCTCCATCTTCATTTGTTACAAACATAGGTTCATTTCTTGAATTGTGTCTTTGATGAAATGGTGCTCGAGTTGATGCTTTTCGTCCTGCATGAGCTAATTGAATTCCTGCAAGACAATTTTGACTATGAATAAAATCAACAATTCTTCGAGTCATCGGCATATGTTCATCGGACCAAAGACCAGCATCGAACGGTGAAATTCGTCCATTTGGTTGAACAGCAGTTGCTTCTTGAATGATAAGAGCAACACCTCCAATAGCAAATTGTCCAAGATGAACTAAATGCCAATCATTAAGAAAACCATTGTGACACGAATATTGACACATCGGAGAAACAACTAAACGATTTTTCAATGTTAACGAACGAATTTCTAATGGACGAAATAATCCTGGTAATTCTTTCGAATTGATTCCTTTCATTTCTCCAACTGATGGACATTCTTCGGTGTAACACCATGGCAAAATACTATCAGTACTTTTATTCAACGAAATTATTTTAAAGAGATTTTTTTTTACAAATTTAACTTTTATCAACGAATACATTACAAACTCTTTTTTCTTCTCGTTCTATGTGTACACGTGCTCGATCTATTTTGTTATTCTGTCGTTAACCAACCAAAGTCAAGTTAAATTTACTATCGACAACGACAACGACACACACACACACAGAGAGAGAGAGACACATACGTATGACTATTTGTTTGATAATTTTAACATTAAATTTGTTTGAATTGATCGATGGTCGATCGATTGATTTGGAAAGTCATGTTAATCCGAAGGAAGTGAAATATTTTGAAAAGAAATTAGATTCTAGAATTGGTTATTGGTCTCCATCGACAAGTTCAATCGATTGGTGTGAACGAAATTATGTTGTTACTTCGTATATTGCGGAATTTTGGAATTGCATTTCAAGTTTTTCAATGTGTTTATTAGGATTGATTTTATTTATTCGTGGGTTTAGAAATCGAATTGAAAAACGTTTTCTTTTATCGAGTATTGGTTTAACAATTGTTGGTCTTGGTTCAGCTTATTTCCATGGAACATTAACTTATTTTGGACAAATGGCTGATGAATTACCAATGGTTTATTCGATGATTATTTGGTGGTTTATTCTTTTTCAAATGAATGAAATCAATCGAAATCAATCATTGACATACAAATGGATTCTTTTTGGTTTAGCCTATGCTCTACTATGGACATATGTTCATACTTTAAAATCATTTGTTATTATTTTTCAAGGACATATGAGTTTAATGGTATTAGGTGCAATTATTAAATTTATTTCTTTATATCGTCAATCGATTCATTGTGTTCGACAATTAAAATATTTGTTAATCGTTTATATAAGTTTATTAGCAATTGCATTTATTTGTTGGATTATTGATCAACAATTGTGTGACAAATTCAATCGATTGAGTCGAATTAATCCTCAACTACATGCATGGTGGCATGTTCTTGGTGCAATTCATTGTCATTTAGGAATTGTTATCAGTGAACTCATGCGTTTTATCTCAATTCAATCACAACAAAAAACAAATAATTTCAAACCAAATGATCATGTTCATTTGCTTTTTTATTTTGGTTTACCATTTGTTAATTATCATCATCAACAACAAAAACAACAAAAACAGAAATAGATTTCTAAAAAAAAAAAGAATTAAATACAAAATCGTTGAAACAATTGTAAATTTGGATATCGTCCAAAGAAATAGAAAATCGAATAAAAAATATTATCACATTTGATAAAAACATGATCAGACGCTAAATTGCGATCAATTGAAAGTGAGATTTGATTCTTATGCAAAAGATAAGTTAACACCGATTGATCTTGGCGATGATTTCGACGAGATGAACCTTGAGGTGCAATACATTCTCGAATTAATGCACAACGTTTCCATGGTTCAACAATTGAATTCATCACAAACGATGAATAATGAAAAGCAATAAAACCAGCTTCGAAATTTTCTTTTGTTGCATATTCTTCAAAAGTTGCATTCAATGCTTTGAACATATCTCGATGAGTATAATCACGCATTGTTCCAGCTACAAAAAAAAAACAAAATTCAACAGATATCTCTTCAATGACGAATCAAATAAATCTTACGTGATGATCCGATATAAACATTTCGTTGAATGACTCGTTGTTTGATTGTATCAATACTTCCTTGAAGAAAATATCCAGCTGAATCGATCCAAATGATATCCATTTCAAATTCATTCATCACTTCAGAAATAATCACAGGTTTCCATGCATATTCACCTGATTTCACTCGAATATCGAAATGAGATGGATATTTTCCATAATCAAATTGACGATATGCTAATCGAGACCAAGACAAAATCTTCCTTTTCTCATTCGAATTCAATCCAAGATCATAGAAAATCACCCAAACATTGAATTGTTTCAATGAATATAACATATAATTCAAATAAATGAAATGATTTTCATTGCATGCTGTTACCACTATTAAACTATTACGATCGGGTTCGAATTTATTCGAATTCAACTCGACTTCTTCGTTGCCATAGGGAGGATTCGATGGAAATAAATGAACAATCACATTTAATAACACGATCAATACGATCAACAACACATATTTATATCGATGGAGACGATATCGAATCGATCTTAACATCTTACCTTTTCTCTTTCTCTTTCTTTTACTTTTAAATCAACAAAAAAAAAAAAGGTTGAAATGAGAACATGAAGTCCAATTGGTTAAACAACTGAGTAAAGTAAACGACATCTTTTTGTCTCTTGATGATTGATGTTCAATATGAAACATTCACTTTTCAGTTTTGTGAGAAAAAGAAAAAGAAGACAGATAGATGTCAATTTATTCTTGTTTATTGAATTCAATCGATTAAGCTTGATTAAGAAAAAGAAAAGAAAAGATGTCGCTGAATCGATTAATTATTGTATTGTTGGGCGGCACAAATACTTTGACAAGCTTTGGCTGCAGCTTTAATTGATAAACCTTGTCCTGAAGTTGGATTTCTTAATTTGTCAACACATTGAATTTCACATTTGAGAGCAGCATCAATTGTATTATAACCACCTTGTCGTTTATTCATCAGTGCATCTCGAAATAGAATTGAACGAAGTTCCAATTCAAAATCATCATTCGAATTCGAATCCAATGAATAACTTGATACACCGATGATTAACAAACCAACGATTATTGCAAATACCATCGACGACGACATTCTCCACTTGTTTCTTCTTTATGAATAACTAAACTTAATATTAATACATATTAAATATATATTTATTCGTATTCGTTCTTTTTTTTTCTCTTTTCTCTTCTTTCTTGTCAAATATTCGATTCATAAAAAAACAGAAATTATATTTTCTAATGATCAATATTTGTACTTCTTTGGCTCTCTCGAGTTTTATTATCTGACAGAAACCATAAATATGTTGGTTCTCATTTCGACTTCACAAAAAAAAAATTAATTAAAAAGAAAAGAAAAGAAAAGAAAATGAGAATTGAATTTGATTTTCATTTGAATAATGAAAAGCCGAAAAGTAAGTCGATTGTCTTCAACAATTCGATCTGTTGGTCGTCGGATAAGTCCAAGTGATGAACTTGAATTAGGAAGTCAAGAGAAGATTTCAACAAATCAAATTGATCTTCAACAAACTGAATCCTTCAATAATACTAAAGCTGATCGACATTCCAATAAAGAAATTTTAACACATCGAACACGAGTCGTCACTGCGAGCGATCTCTTGTCTTCACGAGATCGACGTTCATTTTCAAATCGACCCAAACGAAAAACAGCCCATCGAATTTTCAATTATTCACCGTTTTGGCTATTTTGTTTAGTTTGTATGTGTATTAGTCTTCTAGCAATCATCATTGCTGTTTCAATTATTACAACTTTAAGTACAAAACAATATTGAGGGCGTTGACAAATATTCCTTCTCTTCTCTTCTCTTCTCTTTTATTTAGATTCTTCAAGAACAACAACGACAACGTCAACAACTACAAGTCAAACAACAACAACAACTACAACATCAACAACAACAACGACTACTACAACGACAACTTCGACGACAACAACAACATCAACAACAACGACATCAACAACAACAACATCAACGACAACAACAACAGCAACAACGACAACAACAACATCAACAACAACGACAACAACAACAACAATATATCCACCAAATTGTACAACATGTTTTGTTAGTTATCAAACAAGTAGTGGGGGTACAACAACAAATTGTAATGATTATTGTGATTATATAAATGATTGCTGTGATTATGGTTATGGCGTAGGTTTGAATACTGGTGGTGGTGCTGGAAAAAATAAAACTGGTGATTGTGGTGGTACTTGTTATACAGGTTATGGTGGTGTCACTGGTTTTGGTCTTGATGGTTGTTGTGATGATAATCTACCAAATTTATGTTGTCTCAATCAAACTGCTGAATGTGGTTGTAGTAGAAATTGTTGTCGAACAGGTTGTTGTAATAATACATGTTGTCCAGCATGGGGCAGTTGCTGTCAAAACAAATGTTGTGCAGGTCCTTGTTGTAACAATACATGTTGTCAAGGAAATCGAACTTGTTGTAATGGATCATGTTGTGATGCGAATTGTTGTAATGGAATTTGTTGTGATGGAGCTTGTTGTGATGGAGTTTGTTATCCAGGTATTTTTTGTTGTAATTCAATTGGTGGTGGTAGTTGTACAGCTGGTGTTTGTTGTAGTGGAAAGTGTTGTTTAAACAATTCGAATACAACATGTACTGTTTATCCGTCATCATCTTCATCGAATACAACTTGTTTTTCTCGTCGTAGTTGTGGTTCTCCCTATACGAAATATGACTGTTGTTGTCATTATTAATCTTTTTCTTTTTCTTTTTCTTTTTAATAAATAGAAAGTAGTTGTATTTGTCTTAATCTAATCCAACAGATAAATAAAATACGTATCAATGAAAGAATAAACGGTTGTCTTGTTTCATAACGAGAGACTTAGAAAGGAAAACAACCAACCAGAAGACCAAGAAGAATTTCATCATCAAGTTGAGCCTGTTCAATATACAACGAGGAAAACGAATCGATCGAACATTTGTTGTCATTCGAATTGACGATAACATTTGAAAACAACCTGTCACTCGCCCTGGAATATTATATTCAAATGTTTTTTGTTGCATTTCAATCATAATATTTGATTTCCATGAAGAATCTTTCGAATTCGTTGTTGTTCACGAACAAATCAATCCACCATTAAATTTTTCAAGAGATTTTCAATTGTTTGATTTCGATTGATTTGATTTATTCAAATAAATCTATGAAGTTCAAACCAGGAATCGACATTTGTTTTCTCACCAAATAAAGGACGCAAATAAATATATAATCCGATGAAGACATCTTCAGAAATACCCGATTCAAACAGGCAATTCTCTTGGTGACAATAACAAATCGAACCATTGTATAGCTGTTACACTTTTCTAACCAGGAAATAATACAAAATAACCAATAAAATTTATTTCTAAACCCTCAAGAAGTTGATTAAATGATGATTCAACTGATGATTGAAGTGATGATCAAGACATTAATTCTAAACTGATTTGTTTACTCGAAACAAATTCTATCTTCAATCGATACAAACGATGAATAACTCACCGAAATATGATTACATCGATATTCGTCATTCACTCATTTATTAAATTCATTTATTGTTGGATTTTCAATGAGAATTAAATCGGTTTTATCCAAAGCGAATGTTGTTACCACAATAAATATCACAACAATTGACTACGAATTTGTTCTTCATCATTACACGATCGTCTTGCAAATGCATTATAATTTTTCATATATCGTTTCACTTCATTTCTTTCTCAACAAATGTCAACTGACATTTCAAACATTTCAAAGTGCAACACAACTTTAGCATTTGCTTTTCTTTTCAATTTATTTAATTCAATTTCACTCATCCATCACCAACTAAAATCAATGAACAAAATTTATTCATATACATACAATTAGTAATCGAATTAGAAATTATTTTTGTTAGTAATCAACATTCACCGACAATTTGTTTTCTTGAATAAAAATATTTCTAATTACACTTCATATTAGTTCTTTTCTACTGTTCATTTATTAAATACTTTTTCAACTCAACATTCTAGTCTAACCACTACCACCACCAGTTGATGTTGAGTCAGAAGATGTCGAACCTCCTGTTGAAGTTGATCCTACAGATGTAGATGGAGATGATGATCCTCCTTGAGGGGTAGAACTACCAGCTGAAGTTGAATCAGGAGATGTCGAACCTCCTGTTGATGTTGAAGTTGGAGACGGTGATGATGATCCTCCTGTCGATGTCGAAGCTGTAGATGGAGATGGAGATGAAGATGATGATCCTCCAGTTGATGTTGAGTCAGGAGATGTCGAACCTCCTGTTGATGTCGAGCCTGTAGATGTAGATGGAGATGATGAACCTCCTGTCGACGTAGAGCCTCCTGTTGGTGTCGAACCTCCAGTTGATGTGGATCCTACAGATGGAGATGTAGATGATGATCCTCCTGTCGATGTTGATCCTGAAGATGTAGAACTTCCAGTTGATGTTGATCCTGGAGATGTCGAACCTCCTGTTGATGTCGAGCCTGTAGATGGAGATGATGAACCTCCTGTTGATGTCGAACCTGCGGATGGAGATGATGATCCTCCTTGAGGGGTAG
>Ga0209922_104411_pt1 | contig 10245 bp, 9 predicted proteins | sample ThiBiot_500_biof_FD_183946 | JGI IMG/M metagenome (GOLD analysis project Ga0209922, IMG submission 183946) | Wastewater bioreactor microbial communities from Cape Town, South Africa - Thiocy_expt_500_biof (SPAdes) | ecosystem: Engineered > Bioreactor > Thiocyanate-remediating > Anaerobic-Aerobic ...
AGGTTGCCTCTGCCGCGCTGATCCTGGCCGTCGCCGTCGAGTTCTTCAGGCTGTGGCATACGCCCGATTTGGACGCGTTTCGGCTGACCACCGCCGGAGCCCTGTTGTTGGGAAGGGTGTTCTCGCTCTGGAACATCCTGGCCTATGCAACTGGTATCGCCTCGGCGCTGGCAATTGATCGAGCCCTGTTCCGGACGAAGCGCGCGGCTTGATTCCCCCGACGCAACGGCTCGCCAGCGCATGATTCAGTTCGCCGTATTTTTGCCGTCAGGGTAGTGGAGTGAGCCTGAATACAGGGTAAAGTCGAATTCACTGTATGGAAGGTGAGGCCCTTCGCGACAGACGGGTTGCTTAGGGACAAACGAGGGGCGAGGGGGCGCAAACATGGAAAGCCAGGAAGAGACAACGGTGCCGTCGCGCACAGCACGGCTGGTGCTGGTGACATCCGATGGCACTGTGGTCGGCTCTCTGCCGCCGCTTTCCGTAGAGGTTCCCTGGTGGCAGGAGGTGGAGTCCATCGTGCGCGCCGCGCGTGAACGCCATGGCATCGACGTGACCGTCCTGCGCCTGCTGGAAGCAGCGCGTGACCGGGCACCCGGCGGCGATGTCACCTATCTCGCCGAGATTGCTGAGCCCGTGCCGGCGGAGGCTTGGGCGGGCAAGGTCGAGGCTCATCCGCTTCGCCTGGCCTATGCCGAGCCCGGGGGTCCCGCCGCCGATCTCGATTGGGCGGTGCGGGTACTTGCCGGCCATGGCCTGGCGCCGACCGCCAAGCCTATCCAGATTCGCAGCTGGAACCTCTCCAGCGTCTGGCGCATACCCATCGGCGGCCACTCGGCCTGGCTGAAAGTCGTGCCGGCGTTTCTGGCGCATGAAGGCCGCACGATCACGGCGCTGGCCGGCCACCATGTTCCGACATTGTACGGGCACGATGAACACGGGCGCGTTCTGATTGCGGAGATTCCCGGCGACGACATGTATGAGGCTGCACTGCCGCAGCTGCTCGGCATGGTGACGCTGCTTGTCGAGATACAGGCGTCCTGGATCGACCGCGTCGGAGAGCTGCGTGCGATGGGATTGCCCGATTGGCGCAGCCCGAGCTTGTGTTCGGAGATTGCCGACGTCGTGCGGCGGACAAGCGAGGAATTGTCGGAGGACGAGCGTGAAACGCTGCGGCGTTTCGTGCAAGGTCTTCCAGCGCTGTTTGCCGAAATCTATGCCTGTGGCTTACCGGACACGCTTGTCCACGGCGACTGCCATCCCGGCAATTTTCGCGGCACCGAACGTGAGATCACGCTGCTTGACTGGGGCGACAGCGGCATTGGTCACCCCTTGCTCGACCAGTCGGCCTTTCTCGATGCGGTACCGCCCGAGCACATCGAGACGATCAAGGATCACTGGAATCGCGAATGGCAGGCCCATGTGCCCGGCTCTGACCCGGCCCGCGCCGCAGAACTCCTCGCGCCGGTCGCCATGGCCAGACGCGCCGTGATCTATCAGCGCTTCCTCGACAATATCGAGCCGTCGGAGCGGATCTATCACCGCGACGATCCTGCCGGCTGGCTGCGCGACACGGCGGCGCTGTTGAAAAAGTCGGACTGAATAAAGGATTTACGCTACTCCGCCGCCGTTGCCAGTCGGCGCGAGGGTTCGCTTCGGTGGAGATGAACCGCAAGCGTATCCCAGGGCGGTGTGATGGAAAGCTGCGCCAACAGGCGGCCGATCTCGCCCCTATGGTAGCCTCCATGGGTGACGACGTGTAGGAGCATCTCCTGGCGCGTCATGCAGCCTTTGTCCCCGTCCGTAAAGATGAATGGCAGAGCCTCGGACAGACGCTCTGGAGCGAGGGTCTCAAGGTACTTCAAATACCAGTGATCCGAGGCCGTGAGCATCGCATGAAGATCAGGCAGGAGAGGCGTCTCGGGCGTATTGTCGTCCGTATAGCCATGCTCCCGTCCGGTGAGATGCGCCGCAAATATGTGGGCAACGACCAGCGAGTGGTTCATCAGCCGGACGCAAAGATGGCGCTCCTTGCCGCGCCGGTCGGGATCGAGGCGGTCGATCGCACCGAGCAATTCCTCATTCGCCCATGCCTGATAGTCGAAAAGCGTTCGCAGCAATGACACTTCGCTCAAGAGTTTGCCCTTTCGTCGGATGGGGAAATGCGAGTAATCTGCTCACATTTTCATGAAATGAGGCGCGCATGTCTACTCGCATTAGGAAGCCACGTTCCCATATGCGGAAGGAGCCGAGCCAGGCGCGTTCGCGAGCGACGGTGGATGCGATTGTCGAAGCGGGTACTCGCGTTTTGGCCGATCGTGGTTGGGGCGGCTTCACAACGAATGCCGTGGCGGCTGTTGCCGACAAGCTCTCCCTGATCGAAGCCATAAGGCGGCGCCATTTCGATGAAGTCCTGGCGATCCTGCGCCAGGCGGCGGCAACCGGTTTGCCGTTGCAGCAGGGGGTCGATGCGCTCGTTCAGGGTATGATCGACGTCCATGGCATCAATCCGGAACTACATAGGGTGCTTCTGGATGAGGTGCCGGGGCTCGAAGGCTCCAGGTCGGCCCACGATGCCTTCCTGGTGGCCTATCAAAGCCATTATAGAGATTTTGTTGCCGCGCATCGCGGCGCTCGGGCCGGTCCCTCCGACGATGTTCTTGCGCAGCTTCTATCCGGCGTGGTCGAAGGTGTAGTTCACAACGGTGCACGGAAAGGGACGCTCGATTCGCCCGAGTTAAAGCGAGAGCTGGTCAAGATGATCTGCTCTTATCTCAGCGCCGCCGATCGATAGGAGGCTGAGCGGTCGGCAGGTCATCAGTTGCGTGTGGCTTCAGCCGGTCCCGCTCAAGGCGCTCATCAATATTCGCATAGCTGCATTTCGCATTTCAGATAGCACTTCGGGTCATAATAATTTGAATCCTAATTAGTTTAGTGCTAATAGAATCCTATGAAATCGTTAAACGCCATGCAACGCATATTCACCGCCAATCTGCTCACGACCGGCCGCCAGTGGCGCCGGGTCGTCGATATCACGCTGAGTTCTCATGGCATATCCGAGGCCGTGGCGGCGCCGCTGCTCTGGATCGGTCGTCTGGGCGGCGGCGTGCGGCAGGTGGTTCTCGCCACCTATGTCGGCATCGAAGGACCCTCGCTGGTTCGACTGCTCGATCATCTCGAAAGCATGGATCTTGTCATCCGCAAGGATGATCCGACGGATCGGCGCGCGAAAGGCCTGTGGCTGACGCCGGAAGGCGAGAAGCTTGCCTCCCGCATGGAGGACGCCCTGGACGAGTTGCGCGGCAAGATCCTTGCCAATGTCGACCCGGCAGACATCGAAGCTGCGGTTCGCGTCCTGAAGGCGTTTGAGGAGTTCGAAGCATCCAAGGCCGTCGAACCAGAGCCGGAGAAGGTCCTATGAGCATTCCGTCCTGGCGCGAGTGGTTATTTTCGGTCAAGGCTTTCATTGCCGCGATCATGGCGCTGTTCATCGCGCTGTCGCTCGATCTGCCGCGACCCTATTGGGCGATGGCCGCCGTTTATGTGGTTGCCAATCCCCTTGCTGGCGCAACCAGTTCCAAGGGGCTCTATCGCGCTCTCGGTACGCTGATCGGTGCGACAGCGTCGGTGATCCTCATTCCGCTTTTCGTCAATGCGCCCGAACTGCTTTCGATCGTCGTTGCGCTCTGGACCGGCACTCTGCTGTTCATTTCGATGCTCGACCGCACCTCGCGCAGCTATGTCTTCATGCTGGCCGGCTATACGCTGCCGCTGATCGCGCTGCCGACCGTCGGCGCGCCCGAAACCATCTTCGATGTCGCGCTCGCCCGTTCGGAAGAGATTATCATCGGTATCGTCTGCGCAAGCGTGGTCAGCGCTATCGCCTTTCCGAGCAGCGTTGGCACCGTGCTCGGTCAGCGCATCGGCTCGTGGCTGGATGACGCCGGCACCTGGGCGGATGAGATCCTGCGCGGCGAGGGGGCTTCGCCCGCAACTCCCCTGAAGCGCCAGAAGCTTGCCGCTGACGTTTCCGGCCTCGATCTCGTCATCAGCCAGTTGAAATATGATGCAGGCAGCCGCGATATCGTTCGGCATTCCCGCGAGCTGCGCGGTCGCCTGTTGATGCTGCTGCCGCTCTTCTCTTCCCTTGCTGACCGCCTGCACGCCTTGAAGGCCACTGGCAAGCCGCTACCGCAGGAATTGGTTGCCGTTCTCAACGACGTGGCCGATTGGCTCGGGCAGGGTGGTCGCTGCAAGGCCGATGAGACCGCCGAAACCCTGTCGAGAAAGATCGAGGAGCTGCAGCAGAATGACCTTGACCTCGGCTGGGATGACCTCGTCCGGTCGAGCGCTCTCGCCCGTCTGAAGGAAATCGTCGACCTTTGGCAGGATTGCCTGACGCTGCGTGCCCAGATCGTTTCCGGGCAGCAGGTCGGCACTTGGCGTCCCGCCTTCCGCCATCGCAACGTCGTTGGTCACATCAGGCATTATGATTACGCCCTGCTTGCCTTTTCGGCGGGGGGTGTCGTCGTTGGAATTGTGGTCGCCTGCTTCTTCTGGATCTATTCCGGATGGGAGGATGGTGCCGGCTTCATCGCGATGGCGGCCGTTGCCTGCTCGTTTTTCGCCGCGCTCGATCGCCCCGCGCCCTTCATCACCACCATGTTCATCTGGACAGCGGTCAGCCTGGTCGTCGCCTGCGTCTATATCTTCGGTGTCTTGCCGTCGATCTCCGGCTTCGAGATGCTGGTGTTGGTCTTTGCTCCGCCCTTCCTGGTGATGGGGCTTCTGATTACCCGGCCGCAGACCAACATGCTCGGCATGCTGCTCGCGGTGAATGGCGCAAGCTTCATCGCGCTGCAGGATCGTTACTCCGCCGATTTCGCCAGCTTCACCAATAGCGCGATCGCCGCTCTGGCCGGTGTGGGATTCGCCCTGGTCTGGACCTTGCTCACCCGTCCGTTCGGCGCCGAATTGGCTGCCTGGAGATTGGTCAGGGCGGGGTGGACGGACCTTGCCGAAACCGCCGCTGGTATCCGTCGCGTCGATCATGAGCGTCTTTCCGGCCGCATCCTCGACCGCTTGGGCCAGCTCGTGCCGCGCCTTGCCGGCATCGAGGACCGCGAACTCAAGAAGGTCGACGGTTACGCCGATGTCCGCCTCGGCTTCAACGTCTTGATGTTGCAGAAGGAGCGTGGCCAGCTGAAGCCGGCCGCCGCCGCATCCGTCAGCGAAGTGCTGATCGGCGTATCGGATTTCTATCGCTCGCGGCTGAAGGCCAAGCGCGCTATCGAACCCACGGACGAGCTGCGCGTGTCAATCGACCATGGGCTTGAAGCCGTCGCACAGGAAAAACGGCACGCCGGTCGCGCGAGCCTCGATGCCCTCGTCGGACTTCGACGCGCGCTCTTCCCTCATGCCGAACCGCCGGCAAGCTGGCGGCCACCTTTGTCGGATACCACTCAACCTCTTCCCATTGCCGCCGAGTAATATCATGCCCGCAGAATTCGATCTTTATGGCGTCTATATCCCGCGCCTTCTTGTTCTCATGCTGGTGACGCTGTTTGCCGTCATCATCGTTCGACGCCTGTTGGCATGGATCGGAGTTTACACTCTGGTCTGGCACCGCGGTCTTTTCGATCTCGCGCTTTACGTCCTGCTGCTCGGCGCCGTCTCCTCTGTCTCTCGTTGGTACTTCACATGAACGCGTTAAAACTCATCGGCCGTGTGGCCGTCACTCTCATCTTCGTCGTTGCCGCCGTCTATGTCGGCCGCCAGCTCTGGGGTCACTACATGGACGAGCCCTGGACGCGCGATGCGCGCCTCAGGGCCGATGTCGTCGGCATCGCGCCTGACGTCTCGGGTCTCGTGAGCGAGGTCCTCGTCAAGGACAACCAGACCGTCAAGAAGGGCGATGTCCTCTTCCGCGTCGATCGCGACCGCTTTGCCATTGCCCTTGAACAGGCGGATGCAGCCCTTGCAAGCAGCAATGCCGCTCTCGAGCAGGCCCAGCGCGAAAGCGCGCGGCAGGCTCGCCTCGGCGATGCTGCCTCCCTGCAGCAGAAGGAGCAGGCGCTAACCACCGTCCAGCAGGATGAAGCCGCCGTTCGTCAGGCGACCGCCAATCGCGAGCTTGCCCAGTTGAACCTCGACCGCTCCGAAGTGCGCGCCACCGTCAACGGCACGATTTCGAACCTCAGCCTGCGTCCGGGCGACTACGTCTCTGCCGGCACCGCCAAGGTGGCGCTGATCGATAGCGATTCCCTACGCGTCGAGGGTTATTTCGAGGAAACCAAGCTGCCGCGCATCCACATCGGCGACGAAGTCCATATTCACCTGATGGGACAGGCCGAGAAGCTGACCGGCCATGTCGAGAGCATCGCCTACGGCATCGAGGACCGTGAGCGCACCTCCGGCAGCCTGCTTGCCAATATCACCCCGACCTTCAGCTGGGTGCGGCTGGCGCAGCGCGTGCCGGTGCGCATCGCCCTCGACAAGGTGCCCGACGGCACGAAGCTGATCGCCGGCTTGACGGCGACCGTTGAAGTGCAGGAACAGGGCAACGCGAAGATCGCCAGCGCTGCAGAGTAACTATCGCCTGAAAAGAGGAGGGCGGCCGTCTCAGGCCGCTCTGGAACTGGAGGCCGCGGCCGGCCTGCGTGCCGCCCGGCGTCTTTCCATCATGATCGGCCGATAGGATCGGTAGAGGATCATCGCGATCAGCAGGCCGATATAGATGAACTGCTCCAGCGACAGCACCTTCGTCGACAGGGCGAAGTGCAGGGCACCGCAGGCGGCGATGATATAGACGAGGCGATGCAGCCAGATCCATGTCTTGCCGAGTCGTTTGATCGAGAAATTGTTCGAAGTCACGGCGAGCGCCAGCAGCATGACGAGCCCCGCCATGCCGAACATGATGAAGGGCCGCTTCAGCACATCGTCGATGACGGCCTGCACGTCGAGCGCCTGATCGAGGACCATATAGACGGTCAGGTGCATCAGCGCGTAGTAGAAACAGAGCAGGCCGAGCGCGCGGCGATAGCGCAGATAGTTCCAGCCGAAGAGATCTCGGAGCGGCGTGACCGCAAGTGTCAGCAGCAGAAACCGGATCGCCCACAGCCCCAGGAAAAGTTCGAAGGTCTTGACCGCGTCGGCGCCGAGCTGATCCGTCGCGCCGAGATAGAATTCCCACGCGGCCGGCAGAAGCCCGACGACATAGAGCGCCCAGACGGAGGCGGGCTGCCAACGCTTGGGGAGAGCGAAGGAGAAAGCCATCAGAAATTCACCCTGAGGTCCATGCCGCTATAAAGGCTGGCAACCTGATCGGCATAGCCGTTGAAGGGCAGGGTGGGGTGGCGGTTGGAACCGAAGAAGCCGCCTTCGCCGATGCGCCGCTCGGTGGCCTGGCTCCAGCGCGGATGATCGACCGCCGGATTGACGTTGGCGTAGAAGCCGTATTCCTGGCTGTTGGTCGCCTGCCAGGTATTCACCGGCTGCTTGTCGGTGAGCGTGATGCGCACGATCGACTTGATGCCCTTGAAGCCGTACTTCCACGGCACCACGAGCCGGATCGGGGCGCCATTCTGGTTCGGCAGGGTCTCGCCATAGAGACCGACGGCCAGTAGCGTGAGGGGATTGCGGGCCTCGTCCAGGCGCAGGCCCTCGACATAGGGCCAGTCCAGCGATTGCAGCAGGCCGGACTGTCCCGGCATTTCCTCCGGCCTGACGACGGTTTCAAAGGCGACGAACTTGGCGCTGCCCTGCGGCTCCACCTTGTCGAGCAGCGCCGACAGCTGGAAACCGTCCCAGGGAATGACCATCGACCAGGCTTCGACGCAGCGCATGCGATAGACGCGCTCTTCCGGCGGAAATTCCTTGATCAGCGCATCGACATCGAAGGTGCCGGGCTTGTTGACCATGCCGTCGACCTTGATCGTCCACGGGCGCGGCTTGAACTTGCCGGAAAGGTTGGCCGGATCGGCCTTGTCGAGGCCGAATTCGTAGAAATTATTGTAGGTCGTGACGTCCTTGATCGGCGTCAGCTTCTCGTTGACCGTATAGTTGCTCTTGGTCGCCGTCAGCGCCTCGGCCATCGCCGCCTTGCCGCCGATCGTAGCCATGCTGATACCCGCTGCCGCTGCCGTCAGGAAGTCGCGCCGCTTCAGATAGACCGAGCGGGGAGTGATCTCGGAAGATGTGATTTTCGGTGGGCGGAAGGAGGTCATGCAACAATTCCTCTATGCGGTAACAGCTTCGATATCAGCCATACGCAGCGGACACAGATTTTGTTACACTCTTAGGACGGCATTTCTTTGGAAGTGAAAGCAACTTTTTGTGTGTGCTTGTGAACAGGCTGCTTCGTTCCCAACTGTGGTCGCAGTGCTTGTTTGCCCGGACGCAGCGCTTGCCCCGCAGCGTACCGGATTCGCTTGAGTTGATAGTGACAGTATTGCACGATTGGATTAGGACAATTCCAAAAAGCGGAGTTGCCGGCGTCCCCTTCGGCCCGAAACCTTTGGCCCCTGCCGACCCCGCGCAAATTCCAGGATGACGAGGAAGACACCATGCCAGCTTATCGTTCCAGAACCACCACCCACGGCCGCAACATGGCCGGCGCGCGCGGCCTTTGGCGCGCGACGGGTATGAAGGACAGCGATTTTGGCAAGCCAATCATTGCTGTGGTCAACTCCTTCACCCAGTTCGTGCCCGGCCACGTACACCTCAAGGATCTCGGCCAGCTCGTCGCGCGTGAAATCGAAGCGGCGGGCGGCGTTGCCAAGGAATTCAACACCATCGCGGTCGATGACGGCATCGCCATGGGGCATGACGGCATGCTCTATTCGCTGCCGTCGCGCGAACTCATCGCCGATAGCGTAGAATACATGGTCAACGCCCATTGCGCCGACGCCATGGTCTGCATTTCGAACTGCGACAAGATCACCCCCGGCATGCTGATGGCCTCGCTGCGTCTCAACATCCCGACGGTCTTCGTGTCCGGCGGCCCGATGGAAGCCGGCAAGGTCGTGCTGCATGGCAAGAAGGTCGCCCTCGACCTGGTTGATGCCATGGTTGCGGCTGCCGACGACAAGATCAGCGATGAAGACGTTCAGGTCATCGAGCGTTCCGCCTGTCCGACCTGCGGCTCGTGCTCGGGCATGTTCACCGCCAATTCGATGAACTGCCTGACGGAAGCCCTCGGCCTGTCGCTGCCCGGCAACGGATCGACGCTTGCGACCCATTCCGATCGCAAGGAGCTCTTCCTCGAGGCCGGTCGCCGGGTCGTCGCGCTGGCAAAGCGCTATTACGAGCAGGATGATGTGACGGCTCTGCCGCGGACGATCGCCAGCAAGGGTGCGTTCGAGAACGCCATGGCGCTCGATATCGCCATGGGCGGCTCGACCAATACAGTGCTGCATATCCTCGCTGCGGCCCATGAAGGCGAAGTCGATTTCACCATGGATGACATCGACCGCCTGTCGCGGCGCGTTCCCTGCCTTTCCAAGGTGGCGCCGGCCAAGTCCGACGTTCATATGGAAGACGTGCATCGCGCCGGTGGCATCATGGCAATCCTCGGCGAGCTGAACCGCGCGGGACTGCTGAACCCCGACCTGCCAACCGTCCACGCTCCGACGCTGGGCGAGGCGCTGGCGCAATGGGATATTGCCGTTACCGACAACAAGGCGGCTCTGGAACTCTTCAGCGCCGCTCCCGGCGGCGTTCCGACACAGGTTGCCTTCAGCCAGAGCGCGCGCTGGGAAGAGCTTGATCTCGACCGCGAAAAGGGCGTTATCCGCGATGCGCAGCATCCCTTCTCCAAGGATGGGGGCCTCGCCGTCCTCAAGGGCAATCTGGCGGTCGACGGCTGCATCGTGAAGACGGCCGGCGTCGATGAATCGATCCTGAAGTTCTCCGGTCCGGCCAAGGTCTTCGAAAGCCAGGACGCTGCCGTTAAGGGCATCCTCGGCAACGAGGTCGTAGCCGGCGACGTCGTCGTCATCCGCTATGAAGGCCCGAAGGGCGGCCCCGGCATGCAGGAAATGCTCTATCCGACGAGCTACCTGAAGTCGAAGGGTCTCGGCAAGGCTTGTGCGCTCATCACCGACGGCCGCTTCTCCGGCGGTACCTCGGGCCTGTCGATCGGTCACGCTTCGCCGGAAGCGGCCAATGGCGGCACGATCGGCCTGGTCCGCCAAGGCGATATGATCGACATCGACATCCCGAACCGTACCATCAGCCTGCGTGTCG
>Ga0209922_104415_pt1 | contig 10220 bp, 10 predicted proteins | sample ThiBiot_500_biof_FD_183946 | JGI IMG/M metagenome (GOLD analysis project Ga0209922, IMG submission 183946) | Wastewater bioreactor microbial communities from Cape Town, South Africa - Thiocy_expt_500_biof (SPAdes) | ecosystem: Engineered > Bioreactor > Thiocyanate-remediating > Anaerobic-Aerobic ...
CGGTCAGGCGGCGAAAGGCTTCCTCGGCGTTCTCGGCCGTGCGTACCTGCATGCCTTTTTTCTGCAGCAAGTCGGTCAGGTACATCAACTCCGTTTTCGAGTCGTCCACGACCAGGACTTTCCGGATCGGCATCACATGGCTCCTTGTTGCGCATTTCCGAATTGCTGCACGGCCTGCAGCAACTGGTCTTTGGTGAATGGCTTGGTGAGGTATTCCTGGCAGCCGACCATGCGGCCGCGCGCCTTGTCGAAGACGCCGTCCTTGGACGACAGCATGACCACCGGCGTATCGGCGAAACGGGCGTTGCGCTTGATGATGGCGCAGGTCTGATAGCCGTCGAGCTTGGGCATCAGGATGTCGCAGAAGATCAGCTGGGGCCGGTAATCGTTGACCTTGGCCAGGGCGTCGAAGCCGTCGTCCGCGAGCAGCACCTCGTGGCCGCCCTGCTTGAGGAAGATTTCGGCGCTGCGCCGGATGGTGTTGCTATCGTCCACCACGAGGACCTTGAAGGTGGAACCGGTTGTCGTCGTAGCCAATTTCTCACTGCTCCTGAGGGAACGAAAAACAACGCTGGCCGTGGCCGCGCCTCATATTTCGACCATCTCGAAGTCCTCTTTGCGTGCCCCGCATTCGGGGCATGTCCAGCTCTCGGGGACATCCGCCCAGCGGGTGTCGGGCGCAATGCCGTGTTCGGGCGAGCCCGCGGCCTCGTCATATACCCAACCGCAAATCAAGCACATCCAAGTTCGTGGATCGGTCACGCCACAGCTTAAGGGGCCTTCACATAGAATGCAACGATTGTATCTAGTCATGACTGCGGAGCGCAGCTTTCGTGCCACCGGTTACGCTGGCGCCCTTCCATGAAACCACACAACTCCTTCATCACCGGGTACCCCAGACATGGCCGCGGATGATGACGACACCGTAGCGCCAGCCATCTGCGTCATGGTTTTCAACGCCAACGACCCCAGCGGCGCGGGGGGGCTTGCGGGCGACGTCGCGGCCGTGGCCTCGGTCGGCGGGCACCCCGTTCCCGTGGTGACCGGCGCCTATGCGCGCGACAGCGCCGAGGTCTTCGACCACTACCCATTCGACGACGACATGGTCTCCGAGCAGGCCCGCGCCGTGCTCGAGGACATGGCCGTGCAGGCCATCAAGGTCGGCTTCGTGGGCAGCCCGGAGAACCTGAGCGCCATCGCCGGGATCTCGGCCGACTATGCCGACATACCCGTGATCGCCTACATGCCCGACCTGTCGTGGTGGCGCGACGATCTCATCGACCAGTACCACGACGCCTTCCGCGAACTGCTGCTGCCCCAGGCCTCGGTGCTGGTGGGCAACCACAGCACGCTGTGGCGCTGGCTGCTGCCCGACTGGAGCAGCGAGCGGGCGCCGTCGCCGCGCGACCTCGCCATGGCGGCGTCGGAAAGCGGCGTGCCCTACCTGCTGGTGACGGGCATTCCGGCGGCCGACCAGCACATCGACAACGTGCTGGCCTCGGCCCAGTCGGTGCTCGGCAGCGGCCGCTTCGAGCGCTTCGAGGCCAGCTTCATCGGCGCGGGCGATACCTTGTCGGCGACGCTCGGGCCAGCGGCTGCGACCTGGGCGAGGCCATGAAAGAGGCGCTCACCTACCTCGACGGCGCGCTGGAGCACGGCTTTCGCCCCGGCATGGGCCATGTGCTGCCCGACCGCATGTTCTGGGCCCAGCCCGACGATGAAGACGACAATGACGACGAGCCCTCCGGCGGTCCGCAGGGCTTCGACATGCCTCCCCATGACACACAGCACTGACAGCAACCAGACCCTCTTCGAACGCGCCAAGGCGCTGATCCCGGGCGGCGTGAACTCGCCCGTGCGCGCCTTCAGGGCCGTGGGCGGCACCCCCCGCTTCATCCAGCGCGCCCAGGGCGCCTACATGTGGGACGCCGACGGCCGGCGCTACATCGACTACATCGGCTCCTGGGGCCCGATGATCCTGGGCCACGGCCACCCGGCCGTGCTGGAGGCGGTGCAGAAGGCCGCCGTGGACGGCTTTTCCTTCGGCGCGCCCACCGAGCGCGAGGTGGAGCTGGCCGAGGAGATCATCCGCCACGTGCCGTCGATGGAAATGATCCGCCTGGTCAGCTCGGGCACCGAGGCGGGCATGAGCGCCATCCGCCTGGCGCGCGGCGCCACGGGCCGGGCCAAGATCATCAAGTTCATGCGGATTCGCTGCTGGTCAAGGCCGGCTCGGGCCTGGCCACCTTCGGCCACGCGACCAGCGCCGGCGTGCCGCCCGAGGTGGTGCAGCACACGCTGGTGCTCGAATACAACGACGTGGCGCAGCTCGAGGAGGCCTTCGCGCTGCACGGCAAGGATGTGGCCTGCGTGATCATGGAGCCCATCGCGGGCAACATGAACTTCGTGCGCGCCAGCGTGCCCTTCATGCGCCGCGCGCGCGAGCTGTGCACGCAGCACGGCGCGCTGCTGGTCATCGACGAGGTGATGACGGGCTTTCGCGTGGCGCTCGGCGGCGCGCAGAGCCTGTACGCGCAGCAGATCCCCGGCTTCAAGCCCGACCTCACGGTGCTCGGCAAGGTCATCGGCGGCGGCATGCCGCTCGCGGCCTTCGGCGGGCCGCGCGCCGTCATGGAGCAGCTCGCGCCGCTGGGGCCGGTCTACCAGGCAGGCACGCTCTCGGGCAACCCGGTGGCCACGGCCTGCGGGCTGGCGACGCTGCGCGAGATAGCGCGGCCCGGCTTCTACGAGGCGCTGGCCGCGCGCACGCGCGCGCTGACCGATGGCCTGGCGGGCGCCGCCCAGGCCGCGGGCGTGGACTTCTGCGCCGACAGCGAGGGCGGCATGTTCGGCTTCTTCCTGCTGCCCCGGCTGCCGCAGAACTACCCCGAGGTGCTCACGACCGACGGCGCGCGTTTCAACCGGCTGTTCCACGGCCTGCTCGATGGCGGCGTGTACATCGCGCCGGCGCTGTACGAGGCGGGCTTCGTGAGCGCGGCCCACTCGGCGCAGGACGTCGCCGACACCGTGGCGCTGGCGCGCGAGGTGTTCGGCAAGCTATGAAAATCATAGCTTCCAGCGCTTGATGGACGGGCGCCAGGGGCCGATTCGATGCTCCAACAAGAAAGGCCCCGCGGGGCCTTTCTCTTTGGCACCGTGGCGCGTCAGTGCCGGAAGTGGCGTACACCCGTGAAGACCATGGCCACGCCGCGCTCGTTGGCCGCGTCGATGACCTCCTGGTCGCGCATGGAACCGCCGGGCTGGGCCACGCAGGTGGCGCCCGCATCGACCACCACGTCCAGGCCGTCGCGGAAGGGGAAGAAGGCGTCGCTCGCGACCACGGTGTTCTTCAGCGACAGGCCCGCGGCCTGGGCCTTGATGCTGGCGATGCGCGCGGAGTCCAGGCGGCTCATCTGGCCCGCGCCCACGCCCATGGTCATGCCGCCCTTGCAGAACACGATGGCGTTGCTCTTGACGTACTTGGCGACCTTCCAGGCGAACATCAGGTCCTGCATCTCTTCCTGCGTGGGCTGCTTGATGGTCACGACCTTCACGTCGGGCAGCTCCAGCTCGTGGTTGTCGGCCGTCTGCAGCAGCAGGCCCGAACCCACGCGCTTGGCGTCCATGGCGTTGCGGCCCTGCTTCCAGGCCGTGTCGCCGCCGGGCGGCAGGGCGATCTTCATCAGGCGCACGTTGGCCTTGGCCTTGAACACGTCGAGCGCCTCGGGCGTGAAGTCGGGCGCCATGAGCACCTCGACGAACTGCTTGGAGATCTGCTGCGCGGCCGCGCCGTCCACCGCGCGGTTGAGCGCGATGATGCCGCCGAAGGCGCTCGTCGGGTCGGTCTGGAAGGCCTTGCCGTAGGCCTCCAGCGCGCTCGCGCCCACGGCCACGCCGCAGGGGTTGGCGTGCTTGACAATCACGCAGGCGGGCAGCTTGAAGCTCTTGACGCATTCCCAGGCGGCGTCGGCGTCGGCGATGTTGTTGTACGACAGCTCCTTGCCCTGCAGCTGCACGCCCGTGGCGATGGAGCCGGGCGCGGGGTGCAGGTCGCGGTACCAGGCGGCCTGCTGGTGGCTGTTCTCACCGTAGCGCAGGTCCTGCACCTTGACGAAGTGGCCGTTGCTCTGGCCGGGGAACAGGCTGCGCTCGGGCACGTAGGCCTCGGAGAGCTTTTCCTCCTCGAACTTCACCGACGAGAGATAGTCGCTGATCGCGCCGTCGTACTGCGCGATGCGGTTGAACGCGGCCACCGACAGGGCGAAGCGCAGCTTGTCGGAGAGCCTGCCGCCGGCCTTCAGCCCGGCCAGCACGGCCTCGTACTGGTCCGCGCTCGTCACCACGCCCACGTCCTTCCAGTTCTTGGCGGCGCTGCGCACCATGGCGGGGCCGCCGATGTCGATGTTCTCGATGGCGTCGGCCAGCGTGCAGCCGGCCTTGGCCACGGTGGCCTCGAACGGGTAGAGGTTCACGACCAGCAGGTCGATGGTGTCGATGCCGTGCTCCTTCAAGGCCGCCATGTGCGCGGGCACGTCGCGGCGCGCGAGCAGCCCGCCGTGCACCTTGGGATGCAGGGTCTTGACGCGGCCGTCGAGCATCTCGGGGAACTGCGTGACCTCGGCCACCTCGGTGACGGGCAGGCCCTCCTTGGCCAGCAGCTGGGCGGTGCCGCCCGTGGAGAGCAGCCGGATGCCCAGCGCGTGCAGCGCGCGCGCGAATTCGACGATGCCGGTCTTGTCGGAGACGGAGATGAGTGCGTTCATGGCGATTGGTATGGTTTGGATTGAAATCGGGCCCCAGCGCTTTCCAGACAAGCGCTTGCAGCTATGTTTTCAGAAGCACCGTCAGAGCAGCTTGTGCTCCACGAGCTTCTTGCGCAAGGTGTTGCGGTTCAGCCCCAGCCATTCGGCGGCGCGGGACTGGTTGTTGTCGGCGTGGCTCATCACCACTTCCAGCAGGGGCTTCTCCACCAGGCGCACGACCATGTCGTACACGCCGTCCGGCGCCTCGCCGTCCAGGTCGCGAAAGTAGCTCTGCAGGCTTTCGCGCACGCATTGCTCAATGCTGTTGTTCCTGCTCATGCATCCGTTCCCTCTGCTGCGGGTCCGCGTCGTCGCGCGCCGGCGGCAGCCGGTCCATTCGCTCGCCCAGGGCGTCGAAGAAACCGGCCACCGCCTGCCACTGCGCCGCGCAGTCCTCGATGGTGTTGATATGTTGTCTGAAGGCCTCGCCGCCCGGCAGGTCGCGCACGTACCAGGCGATGTGCTTGCGCGCGCTGCGCACGCCGCTGGCCTGCCCGTACAGGCCGTAGTGGTCCTGCAGGTGTTCGAGCAGCAGGCGTCGCACCTCGGCCACCAGCGGCGGCGCCAGATGCTCGCCCGTGGCGAGGTAGTGGCCGATCTCGCGGAAGATCCACGGCCGGCCCTGGGCCGCGCGGCCGATCATGACCGCGTCGGCCCCCGTGTGGGCGAGCACCGCGCACGCCTTCTCGGGGCTGGTGATGTCGCCATTGGCCACCACGGGCACTGCCACCTGCGCCTTCACGGCGGCGATGGTGTCGTACTCGGCCTGGCCCTTGTATCCCTGCTCGCGCGTGCGCCCGTGCACGGTGAGCATCTGCACGCCCACGCCCTCGAACGCGCGCGCCAGCTGCACGGCATTCCTGTGCCGCTGGCACCAGCCCGTGCGCATCTTGAGCGTGACGGGCACGCCGCGCGGCGCGCACGCGGCCACCACGGCCTCGGCGATCTGCACGGCCAGCGCCTCGTTCTGCATCAGCGCCGAGCCCGCCCATTTGTTGCACACCTTCTTGGCCGGGCAGCCCATGTTGATGTCGATGATCTGGGCTCCGCGGTCGATGTTGTAGACCGCCGCCTCGGCCATCATGGCCGCGTCGGTGCCGGCGATCTGCACGGCGATCGGGCCCGGCTCGCCCTCGTGGTTGGCGCGGCGGCTGGTCTTGAGGCTGGCCCACAGGTCCTTGCGCGAGGTGACCATCTCGCTGACCGCATAGCCCGCGCCCAGGCGCTTGCACAGCTGGCGAAACGGCCGGTCCGTCACCCCCGCCATGGGGGCGACGAACAAACGGTTCGCCAGGGGGATGTGGCCGATGTGCATGGAAAGCCGGGGGTGTGCGCGGGAGAGGGGCGGGCGAAGGGAAGGATTTTACCTGCTCAAAATTTCAGCAAACGAAAACGCGGCGCGTCCGGCCGGCGGCCACCGGCATCGGAGCCCCTACACTTGCAGCCCTGCTATGGAAACCTGGATGCAACAACTGCTGGACCTGCTGGCCTTGCCGCAGTTCGGTCTCAGCACGGTATTCCTGGTGGCCTTCGTCTCGGCCACGCTGCTGCCGATGGGGTCCGAGCCCGCGGTGTTCGGCCTGGTCAAGCTCAACCCCGACCTGTTCTGGCCGGCCGTGCTCGTGGCCACGGCAGGCAACGCGCTGGGCGGTGCCGTGAGCTGGTGGATGGGGCTGGGCGCCCACCGGGCCTGGGACGCGGCGCGCCGCCGCCGTCGCGCCGGCCAGATCGCCGCCCCCGACGCCAAGCCCCCGCGCGCGCTCAGCCGCACCGAGCGCCGCGCCCGGGTGTGGCTGCGCAGATGGGGCGCCAAGACCTGCCTGCTCTCCTGGCTGCCCGTGGTGGGCGACCCGCTGTGCGCCGTGGCCGGGTGGCTGCGCCTGCCGTTCTGGCCCTGCCTGATGTACATGGCCATCGGCAAGTTCTTCCGCTACCTGGTCATGACCGCCGGCCTGCTGTACCTGGTGGGCTGAAGCCGGCTACGCGGCGCCCTGCGTCGCGCGCCACAGCGCCAGCATCTCCAGCAGCAGCGCCGGCGTGGCCTCGCCGCGGTACACGGCCCCCAGGGGCGCGAGCGCCAGGGCCTCATGCTCCGGCAGCACCATGTCCAGGATGCAGACGCCGGCGCGCGGGCCGGCATGGCCCAGGCGCGGCACGATGCTGCGCGGCATCACGGCCACGGCCCCGGGCTGGCTCAGCAGCCCCTCCAGCACCGGCAGCGACACGGTGGACACGGGGAACCACTGCGCCTGGGGCAGCCGCGCCAGCACCACGCGCTCGAAGATGTCGCGCACGGCGATGTTGGACGTGGGCAGCACCCAGCGCGCATCGGCCAGCCGCTCCAGCGGCACCTGCCTGGCGCCCGCCAGGGGGTGGCCGCGGGCGGCGATGAACACGGCCTCGTCGGGCAGCAGCGGCGCGAAGACGAGGCTCTCGGGCAGCAGCGCCGGCCGGCGGCAGAACACGGCATCGAGCCCGCCGCCGATCAGGAGCGGCAGCAGCCGCGCGCCCTCGCCCTCCTGCACGTCCACGTGCACCTGCGGGCGCAGCGCATAGAACCGCGCCAGCAGCGGCGCGAGGATGGAGTGCGCCGCGGCCGGTATGGCCCCCAGGCGCAGGGCCGCCGAGGCGCCCAGGCGCAGGGCGGCCAGCGTCTCCGACACGTCCTCCAGCTCGCTCATCACGCCGCGCGCCGCGTCGGCCAGCGCCTGCCCCGCCTGCGTGGGGCGGATGCCGCGCGCATGGCGCTCGAACAGCCGCATGCCCAGCACGCGTTCGAGCTCGGCCAGCGCCTGCGTGGCCGCGGACTGGCTCATGTCCAGGTGGGCCGCCGCCTTGCCGATGGAGCCGCATTGCTGCAGCGCCAGCAGCAACTGCAGCTGGCGCAGGCGCACCTGCCTGGCCAGGCGCGAGAACAGCACCCTGCCCTCGGGAAAGTGTTCGGATTCACGCATGGACGTCTCGCAAGTCGTGCGGATGCGGAGTATGACGCCATCGGCGGCGCTTATGGCTCGCCCCAAAAACGGCGCGCCCGCGCGGCCCGTTTTTCCTATAGTCGCCAGCCCATGCGGCGCGTGCACGAGAGGCCACGGCGCACGCATGCCCCGCAGTCTCGCGCCTCTACGCCCGAACCCCGAAGGATGCCCACCATGCGCACCACCCACGCCCGCCGCCCGAGCCTCAAGGCCCTGGCCGTCGCCACCCTGGCCGCCACGGCCGCCCTGGCCCTGCCCCAGGGCGCGCAGGCCGCCGACGCCTACCCCGGCAAGCCCATCAAACTCATCGTGCCGTTTGCCGCCGGCGGCTCCACCGACATCGTGGCCCGCGTGCTCGCCGAGGGCATGCGCACCACCCTGGGCCAGCCCATCGTGGTGGACAACAAGGCCGGCGCCGGCGGCCTGATCGGCACCGAGGCCGTGGCCCAGGCCGCGCCCGACGGCTACACCGTCGGCATGGCCACGGTGAGCACCATGACCATCAACCCGCTGCTGTACACCCGCGCCGCTGGCCTGGGCGCCAGGCTCGCCCCGGTGGCCAACCTGGTCACCATGCCCTCGGTGTACACGGTGCACCCCAGCCTGGGCGTGAACAGCTTCGACGCCTTCGTGGCGAAGGTGAAGGCCCAGCCCCGCAAGATCAGCGGCGCCGTGCCCGGCCCGGGCACGCTGGGCCACCTGATGCTGGCGTCGTTCAACGAGACGCTGAAGACCGACATCCTGATCGTGCCCTACCGCGGCAGCGGCCCCGCCCTCAACGACGCGCTGGCCGGGATGGTGCAGGTCATGCCCGACCAGCTGCCCTCGTCCATGGCCCACATCAAGAGCGGCAAGCTCATCCCCGTGGTGCTGGCCGCCGACGCCCGGTCGCCGGAGCTGCCCAACGTGCCCACCTTCAAGGAGCTGGGCTACGACGAGCTGAACGAACTGGGCATCAGCTGGTTCGGCATCGTCGTGCCCAAAAACACGCCCGCGCCCATCGTCAAGCGCCTGCAGGACGCGGCCGTGAAGGCCGCGCACCTGCCCGACGTGCAGCAGCACCTCAAGAACCTGGGCGCCAGCGCCACCGACATGGACCAGAGCCGGTTCCCCGCCCAGATCGCCCAGGAACTCAAGCGCAACAAGGCGCTGCTGGACAAGGCCGGCGTCAAGCCCGAGTGAACAGGTGAACACCATGGGACTGCTGCAGGATTTCTTCGCGCGCGAGACGCCGCGCATGACGGCGCTGGCCGACCGGATCTGGTCGCTGGCCGAGCTGCGCTACGCCGAGACGGCCTCGGCCCGGCTGCACATGGACGCGCTCGCCGGCTCGGGCTTTCGCATCACGCGCGACGTGGCCGGCATCCCCACGGCCTTCATGGCCGAGTGGGGCGATGAAGGCCCGGTGATCGCCTTCCTGGGCGAGTACGACGCGCTGTCGGGCCTGAACCAGCAAAGCGGCGCGCTGGTGTGCACGCCCTCGGTGGACAGCCCCGGCCTGGCCGGCCACGGCTGCGGCCACCACCTGCTGGGCGCATCGGCGCATTTCGCGGCCATCGCGCTGCAGGCGCACCTGCAGGCCAGCGGCCAGCAGGCGCGCGTGCGCTACTACGGCTGCCCGGCCGAGGAAGGCGGCTCGGGCAAGACCTTCATGGCGCGCGCCGGCGTGTTCGACGACGTGGACGCGGCGCTGACCTGGCACCCGGCCAGCTTCACGGGCGTGTTCAGCCAGAGCACGCTGGCCAACATCCAGGCCAAGTTCATCTTCCACGGCAAGGCCTCGCACGCCGCGCACTCGCCGCACCTGGGGCGCAGCGCGCTCGACGCCGTAGAGCTCATGAACGTGGGCGTGAACTACCTGCGCGAGCACATGCCCCCGGACGCGCGCGTGCACTACGCGGTGACGGACTCGGGCGGCATGTCGCCCAACGTGGTGCAGGCGCGCGCCGAGGTGCTGTACCTCGTGCGCGCCGCGCGCAACCACGAGGCCGCCGAGCTGTACGAGCGCGTGCAGAACGTGGCCCGCGGCGCCGCGCTGATGACCGGCTGCCGGGTCGAGATCGTGTTCGACAAGGCCTGCTCCAACCTGCTGCAGAACACCACGCTCAACAAGGTGCTCCACGCCAGGCTGCTGGCCGAAGGCGCGCTCGCGGTGGATGCCGGCGCGCAGACGAAGGCCGCCGACTTCCAGGCCACGCTCAGCGCCGACGAGATCGACGCCGTCAGCCGCCCCCTGGCCAGCGTGCTGCGCGGCAAGGTGCCCGCCGTGTTCGAGGGCGTGGCGCCCTACGACCCCGACGCCAACGACATCCTGTTCGGCTCCACCGACGTGGCCGACGTGAGCTGGATCACCCCCACGGCCCAGGCCTGGGTGGCCTGCTACGCCTTCGGCACGCCCATGCACTCGTGGCAGATGGTGTCCCAGGGCCAGTCCGCCCTGGCC
>Ga0209922_104418_pt1 | contig 10218 bp, 9 predicted proteins | sample ThiBiot_500_biof_FD_183946 | JGI IMG/M metagenome (GOLD analysis project Ga0209922, IMG submission 183946) | Wastewater bioreactor microbial communities from Cape Town, South Africa - Thiocy_expt_500_biof (SPAdes) | ecosystem: Engineered > Bioreactor > Thiocyanate-remediating > Anaerobic-Aerobic ...
TAGATAAACACAACTATTAATTTGATCACATCGATCGAACCTCGGTCAAGTAATACTACTACTAGAAGAAGCGAACTGATTTGATTCTTTTTTTTTTGAAATTCATTCGTTCACAATAAAATATATATATATATCGATATTCATGTCATTCGACCAGCTGTTGCACACGTACTTTGCGTTTTCTTTTTGATTCAATAGAGAATAAGTAACAAAGAAAAACGAAGATGAGAAATAAACGATTGTCACAAATCAACCGTGCATTTACCAATGACTTTTTTCTTCTTGTCTTGATTCGACAACGACAAAAAAAAGTAATCAAACAATTGATTTTCATTATCTCTTCATTCATCTTAATTTATCATCGAGTGAATTAGCAAACTTGTTTGAGATCGATTTTCTGACAGAAGAAAGATGTCATCATGTCAGAAACAGAGACGGCAAATAATTATATCAATTACTCACACGTCAACAGCCAATGTCACAAACAGAAGTCGAAAAAGATAGAGATCGATGTGATTCAAAAAAAGAAAACTCCTTCGCAATTAATTAAATAAGAAAATGACTGAACTACGTTTGTCCATTGTTCATGATTTTAAACAGATCTCACTCTCATACATTAATTAAACCGTAGAGATACGTATCGAATTCATGATTAATTTAAGTAGACGTTTTAACAATTATAATGAGTGCTTGAGAAAGAAAGAACGAACGAACAACGTCAGCAACTTACATTATTTGATCGACGAGTTTTTTCATCGAGTTTTTCTAGAAAATTATTAAGCAAAGAATGTATAAACAAATCATGAATTAATTATAAACCTGAATATGTTAAATCATTAGTTGACGAGCGTGACGTCTAAAAGCACAAAGTCACCACAATGAAAATCTTATTGACAACAGATTTTACTGAATTCAATGGTTTAGAAGTGATAAATGGATGGAGAAGATCTCGATTGCTATAATTTCCATCATAAATCTAAATCAATCGAACAGATTCGATTGAACATAAAAACCAAATCTTTAATCAAACACAAACTGTTTCATCATATGTTGTTGTTGTCAGCGGAGGAGGAGGAGGAGGACATGTACTCCAATGATCTAAATATCGAATCATCGAAACAACAGAGGTTTTTATCTCAAAACAAATCGAAACCTTTATTGGTGCCTGGATAAGTTGCGTCTGAAGGTCCATTGGGATAAGGAACAGTTGAGTGTAACATCTAAATAGAAATCTCGATGTTTGTGAAAGAGAAATCCAGTGGATTCATACGGGTAGAGGAGGTCGTATTGATGAATTGTTCATATTATTCGGAAAACGCGTTCGATGTTTAACCTAGGAAAGCAAAATGCTCGATCTATCCCCGATTTTATGAAACATACAGCGCTTATATCAAGAAGATCGTTGAGTTCCTTGTCATTATGTAAATTCATATTGAATCTAGAAAAATCAAATTCCAAGTCCTTATCTCGTTGATCATCGATCGTAACAAATAATAAACAAGCGAGCGAGCGAGCAGCAGAAGAAGAAGAAGACAATACTCGTTAACATGAGAAAATGAAGAACGAGTGAAAAGCAAGAACAGACAAAAAAAGAAAACGAGGAGTCGACGTGCGGCAATAGATGTCGTTCGATTAATTATCAGAAAATAAAATCGAAAAAGATCGTAATTTTATTTTCAAAATGAGTTTTTCCTTCGAAGAAAAAATTTCTCGACTAAACTCCGAAAATTCTGCGAAACAATAAAACATTTGAACATTGGACATTCCCTACGAGAGATATCTATCTCGAAATATGTTGTTCTTTTTTATTGTCTAATTTCGAACAGATAATCATGGCAGCTGAATGGACGCCACATTCATGCGAGATTTGTATCAATCTCGATCCTATCAAAGTAGAAACTCCGATGAGTTGTTCGAAAAAAAAACTATATTCGATTGTGATTTTTGCAGAATTATGATAAATTCGAATTAATTGGTACCGGCGGTTTTGCGAAAGTCTATCGTGGTGTTCGGCTATGCGATGGATTCGATGTGGCTATTAAAATTGTTTGTTGACGCGTTGTTTTTTGAAAAGAATGAATTCATCGAATTCGATTTAGATGGACAAACAACAATTGAAATTGAAGAATGCTCAATCACGTATCAATGAAGAAGTTCAAATTCATTATCGTTTACGTAATCCATCGATAGTTCAAGTTTGTTTGAAATCATTGATCCAATCAGATCGATTGAAATTTTTCTTGGTATTTAGCTTCTCGAAGTATTCGAAGATGATGCGAATATTTATTTAATCTTGGAATTATGTGCAACAGATATGCAGAAATATCTCAACACTCGACAGCAATTCACCGAAGACGAAAGTAGAAAATCGAAAAGTTTTATCTATCAAATGATTCGTTTGTTTCAGCTCGCCATTATATCAAACAGATCGTAAACGGAATCGAGTATTTACATTCTCATCAGATTCTTCATCGAGATTTGAAATTACACAATTTGTTATTAACAAAAGACAACAATGTCGTACGTGTCGATTTTTCTTTCTCTTCGTTCGATGATTTTTGTTCATAGAAAATCGCTGATTTTGGCCTAGCTAAACAATTGTTAACTCACGAGCAAACGAATTTCACGATGGTCGGAACGCCGAATTTTCTTGCGCCGGAAATCGCCACACGAAAAACTCACAGTTTCGAGGCAGATGTTTGGTCATTAGGTGCGTTGCTCTATCAATGTCTAGTTGGCAAACCGCCGTTCGATGATCAAGGTAAATCGAATTTGAAATCGATCGTCGAAACACGAATCATTTAGATGTTCTTTCGACGTTGAAACGAGTTGCCAATGTTCGTTATGTGTTGCCCGATGGTTTGAGTTACGATGCCAAAGATTTGATCAATCGAATCTTGCAGAAAGACGCGAAGAAACGTTTGACTTTAGTACAAATTCGGAATCATCCGTTTTTCTTGAAACGTTCGATGAATTCATCAAGAAATAGTTCAAATGTATGTCGAAAATTGCGAATTTCGAAGAAATATTTTGTTTGTTTGTCAGTCATTGAGAAGTGATAGTGGATATTTTGATACCTCATCTTTATCATCGACTCGACAGCAACCCAATGAATCCAAAGGACCGATGACATTGAATTCTCTGCCACCTTTACTCATCAATAAAAGTCAGAAAATGTAAGTTTTCGATTTCGAATCACGAATTTCTTCATAAAAAAAAAACATTTTAATTAGAAATACTTCCTCAGCATCGGTCTTAAGTTCGAATAATCTAAGTAATACGAATAATCTTAGTCAACGAAAAATCGTACGTGAATGTTTAACACCATTGACTACTCAACGATTAGATCGTCGACATGTAATCACAAAAAGTGACATCGTAAGATCAACAACAATTGATTGAACATATCCATTCGAAAATGAATTCTTTAGATGGATATCTTAGACGATGGCGAGGTTGTCATTCAACATCTTGTCGAAGCTAAAACTGGTTCGAAACGAATCGTCGACGTTTTTCGAGTATCATCCGATGGACAAAAAGTAGAAATCTCTTTCTCAAATTTCGATTGAATTTTGCGTTCGATGAAGATTATTTTCTACAAACCCGATCGACGACAATACAACTCATATATCGAAAGCGAAGGTCCACTTCCATTGCCTCTCAACTACGAACAATACTCGTTCGAAACTTTGCCCGAACAATTCTATAATAAATATCGTCGAGCATGGAAGTAAAATCTCATCGGCAGATCGAGAGAATTCCTTTCGATAGAAATCGATTCTTTTCAGATTTGTGAATATCATTCGATCGCTTCGATGCAAGATTATTATGTATACAAATGATGGCAAATGTCGACTCATGGAAACATCAATTGAATTCGATGTTTGTTGAATGAGAAGATTTTCTGTTTGATTCTGTTGTTTGTTTTTAGTTTACTCATGTTAATGGAACGAAAATTTCGATTTATCGAAAAAATCTCGAACATTTCGATTCGCCATTAGAAATCAAATTAGTCGACGCATCGGGTCGAATGACATCGATATTTAACTATCAAGATTCAATCGAACAATTGAATGTACCTTTAGATACCAAACAGATGTTACAAAAAGCAATTAAAGTAAAATTTTAGATTTCGAAAAAGAAGAAAAAACTATCGTCTTTTGTTTAGTATCGAGATTGTTGTTTGAGTAAAAATGTTCTACTTGAACAGCATCAAGCTGATTTTCCTGAAGGCAAAACATTTCCGGCGATATTCGGTGATAAACCTCGAACATCCTCATCTCATCAGATTTCGAAATAAATTCGACAATTAGTATTCTATTTTTCGTTTTCAAAAACGTTGTCAAATCATAGGATTCTTCTTATTTTTCTTCGTGTTAGAAAATTGTATATTTTTGTTTTCGAATGAATAAATCAATCAATCAATTACTTTATGAGAACACATAGAGATTAGTAATTCATTTGTTTGTTTGTTTGTTTTATTCGATTGTATGCAGAGAAAACGGGAACTCAAAGGAACAACAAAGGTAAAGTGTTTCGTGACATGCAAAGATCAATAATAACCGCTCGGTCCGTAGTCTGTTGGCAAAAGGAAAAGGCGTGGATTTTATTGAAAATAAAGAGAATTAAGTGAGAACAGATTTCATGGAATTTATTCGCTTTTTTTCAAACGAAGGAGTCCGGGCCGACGATTAACTGCCAATCGAGTTTGAATTTCATGATTCGCATTGTCTTTTGCAACGGCATTCGCAAGTAAAGCTTGAAGTCGTTGAATGAAATATGGATCTTTCAGTTCATTGCTTTCTTCGAAATTTTTCGTATTTGTTTCTGCCGCGTCTAATCGATATGCATTTGTACAATGGATAATAAATGCAAAAGCGATGATGAGCAATGGAATATTGAAGATTTTCGATAACATAATTGAGTTCGAGAGACAAGTAAGTTGTAACTAAATGTAAAAGAAAAACTGAAAATGTCTTCGAATTTATATGAGTAGTTCCGAGAAAAATTCATTTCCTGAGTTTCTCTTTGTCGTTGTAATTAAATTGACAGACGAAAAACAACAGATCAATTTCAAAATTGCTGAATACATTATCGATTACTTTACCTTAGAAACTCTGATTGCAACTAAAGCGTACTAAACATCTGAATACTATAATTTACGTTTCTGGATCGATCGGTCTAGTTCTTTTTCTGTTCTAACTCCCACGATCGACCGATTTGATCATTAACTAATGCAAAATCTGTATTTACTTATTCTTTGATGTTGCGATTAGTATCGATGAACATTTAAAAATTACGTATAAACATTTCGAGATTGCATTGGGTTTTTGTGAAAAAAATCTCGTTATCAAAATCGTCGGAAGTTGGCAATAACAAGTTGTTCCTTTTTTTTTGTATTATTAGATATGACATTACTACAATTTAATTTCGATTTCTTTTTAGTAAGAACACTTGTGAAAAACATGAGTTCTCGCGAGTGGAACAAAATCAAGTTCATTTTTTTTGCTATGAAGTCTTTTTATTCAAAAAACAAAAACAAAAATAGAATCATAAACTGACAACATGCAGAAAATCACTAGTTTAAATATTCGATCTCTCGTTGTTTATTCTTTTGCAACAGGAATTTCGGTACCATCGACGAACAAAGCATGATTAATTCCCGTATGACGATAACCTGTTGAAATAGCTTTGAGAACAGCTAAATGACCAGCTATATCGAACATAGTTTCTGTTCCTTCATCACCCTCAGCAAAAGCTCCTTCAGCTTCAACACGTTGACCGTTTACCCAAATGTCAAGCGTATCTTTTTCTAAAACAACACGATAATCCACGCCATCCAATGTTAATGTCCATGTTCGACTGATTTTTGAGCGATTTTCACTGAATTTTTCTAATGGTTTACCATCGACTTCCATTGAATATTCATAGGCAAAGCCACTAACAGCATCGATATTAATCGTACATTGATGTTTACCAATTTTGAATGTTTCTCGTCCAACAAGTTTGAAAAGCCAATCATGACGAACAACTTCTTTATTATCAACACGAACTATTCGTTTACCTGATGTTGTGCCACTAGAAAGAAAGTAGATTTAATAAAACTCGATTGCTCTTCGAAAATTTACTGTTCAAATTCAACTTTGTGAACGCCATCTGAAAGTGCTACTTGCCATGTTCCGACTATGTCACCCATTGCAGCAAAAAAGTATATATATAACACTCGAAATGAACGTATGGTTTTAATCTATTTAGTCATTAACAGTCATCTAAATCGTTACTAAGACGACGAGATTCTAACCGGTATAAGATGTCGCCATTCACTTAAGTATCGAATATCAATTTTCATTGCAATCAATTGAAAAGATCGTTGTTCTCTACGTAATTTCGTTTGCCTGTATAGCAGAATTCAGATGTTATGAAAGAAGCCTGAAAATTAGTATGAGTAACGATTAAATAATCGTAATTGCACGCCATCTGCGACAGTCTATTTTACTAAAGAAATCATAGATGAGTCATGGAGTTTTTTTTAGCTCTTTATTTTACCAAACGATTTGACGAAGAAAAAATTATATTTCTATTTCTTTTTGGTATTTGAATACCCAGTCTTTCCATTTTAACATATCAATCTCAACGAACTCTGGTCATATCATTCACATTCTTTGCTTTTATTGACTATGAATTACTAGTATTAACACATGATAATATGGCTAAGAAAACGAAAGCAGTACCCGAAGGTAATTTCAATATTTTACGTCATTGTCTTATTTTCTCTTAGTAATTTGTTTGAGTGATGATGAAGATGATGATCAAAACATTAGCAAATCGATTATTGCTTCAGTAGAACAGCAACCATCGAATGTTCATACGAATGGCGAAAAAAAGCAAAAAATATCTGATTGGATAATTCATCGTAAAGATGTTATACGCATACCGGATTTAACGATAAAACCAAGTGATTTAACGAAAAAACCACTCGAACTGCCGTGTTCGACCGTTCGATTTGGTATTGTCGAATTTAATGTTGAAGAAGAAACTGTCTTTTTGCGAGAAACTGATTTTGAATTAAAACTTAAAAGTAACCGTTTTAATCAAACTTTAACAAATAGAAATGTTTTTTTTTCTTCTGAAAATCTTATTCAGGTGCTTTCATGAATAATCTTAATATAAAATTAGCGTATTCAGACATTATTTCATTTTATTTCTCCTATCAATGTTCACAGCCCGTTGCCTTTATTCAAGTTCGTGCAGACTTTGCGGAAGTTTTTGCAAAATATATTCCATCTGTTGATGAACATGGTAAACAATTCGATCCGAATTCCAAAGGTTAGCAAATGATATCTTACAAATAAATTCTATACGTTCGTTCGTTCGTTTCTTTTCTAGATGTTAAACGATGTCTAATTATTTTCCTTCTTAAAAGCTTGAAGCCAGACGTTGAAAAACTCCAAATATCGTCTATTTATCATTATCTTAAAATAAATTCACCTGCAATGGTAAGAAAGAATAAAAAAAAAGCATTTTATTATTTTGAATTTGTTCTCTTATTTCAAAAAAAAAAGAATATTTGCTGTTTGAATGGTTCACGTGCTCAAGAATTTTATAATCTCTCTCAATCTGCCGAAACATCTGAATTAGATTTAACAACAACATCATCATTTACTATTAATGAAAACGATTTGTAAGTTTTGATTTTCACGAAAATCGAAAAGATCGTTTCGTTTTGTTCATTTTCTAGAAAATCAAAAACAGCTTATTTAAATCACAATTCCATTCGATTCGATCTATCTCGTGATGATCTAGTCTGTTTGAACGAAGGCGAATTTCTCAATGACAACATCATCGATTTCTATCTTCAGTAAAAAAAAAACTTTATCTTCCTCGGAAAATTTCATTTCTTTCGATTAGATATGTATATTATGAAATATTTTCCGAAGAAGATCGTCAGCGTACTTATCTCTTCAATTCGTTTTTCTACACCCGATTAACACGCAAAAGCAATGACGATATTTCCGATATATCGTAAGTTGAACTCATTCGAGCAAATTTCCTCATTTCAAAAAAATGAAATTGTAGACCCGCTGAACGACGATACAGCCGTGTGAAACGATGGCTACGTGATGTTGATATATTTTCCAAAGATTATCTTATTGTTCCAATAAATCAAACAGCACATTGGTATATTGTTATAATTCAATATCATAATCATGTGTTGACTGAAAGTGATTTGATCAGTGATGATGAAGATAATCATGATTTACGATTGAAATCAAAGAAAAAGAAAACAAACAATCATTCGACAGTGAAAAATAGTAAAAAACCGAGTGAAACAATTAAAATCGACGATGAATCAAATAAATCGATTACACCAAAGAATCCTTCGCAAAAACCAACGATCATCATGTTCGATTCGTTACGTGCTGGTTCAAAAAATCGTGTCGCAGCTACATTAAGAGAATTTCTTCAACTCGAATACGATCATAAGAAAACTCTACCCGTCGGTTCCCTAGACCGAAAGGTCTTCAATCTCGATACGATTCCCGCTATTGAAGCTGCTGTACCTCAACAACCGAATTATTTCGATTGTGGATTATATATTTTACAATATATGGAGAGTTTCTTTGCACATCGTTCGCCAACAATCGATTATCAATCGCCAACAACTTACGCCAATTGGTGCGAAAACACTTCGATGGGCTCATCAAAACGGAAACAAATCTTCGATGTTATCAATCAGCATGTCATTTCGAAAGAAGAATGATCAGTGATTATCCTCTTTGTCACTGTCCATTCAAATATCTTTTTTCTTTCTTATTCTCTCGTTATCCGTGTAATAGATTTTCCTCTTCCTCTTCTTCTTTTTTTTCTCTTTTGATCATGTCATTAAAGAAAAAAAGCAAACGATATGACTTAACACAGATACTAATTCGAAAAATTGAACGTTGTAGATTTTCGTCAAATCGATACACATGGCATTGACTCAACGCAAAACTAATCGTACACAGGTAATTGAATTCAATGTAATGTCGAAAACGTTTTCATTGAATTCATTTAAAGAATCCAAGGACAATGATTCCACGAGAGGAAACAGACGATATGTCAACATTTGATAAATTAATGTTGTATTTCACAAAACTTCATCCTGAATATTCAATGTAGGTGAGTTACTGACGACTAATCGATGTGTGTGTATATCAAATCGATTGTCATAGTTCGGACTTTACCGATGCTTTGTATGGTTATCGTCAAGAGAAACGAACGTTAACTGGCTTATCTCTGACGCAAATCGAAGAAGGCGTTTTAAATAATCTTCGTCGCAAATACTCAACCGGACAGGTTAATAAAGATAAATAAATAAATTCTATTTTTATGACAGATTTCTCTTCAAAGGTTGAAAATGACAACAATCAAGTTGACGTAAGAGAATTCGAATGCATTGATCGATTATAAATTTTTCTTTTTCTTTTCTATTTATCGTAGGATTCGAGTGACGAGAATGTCAATGAATCGGTTGCATCTGCACTTTGGCGAACATTTAAAAAGTATCGAGAACGTGAACAATCAACGAGCAAGGAAAATACTTCAAATGAAGATCAATGTTTGATTTGTCTTGAAAATTTAAAATCAAAGAAAACCGAAACATTCAATTGTCAACATACATTCCATCGAGATTGCCTCGAAGAATGGTTTAAAATCGAACGAACATGTCCTCTTTGTCGTAAAATGTTACTTTTTAATGATGAATTTCCTGCATTGAAATAGAACTGTTGCTTTTGTTTTTGTTTCTTTTTTTATACCTGATGATTCACGTGTATTTATTTAGAGAATAAATAAATGCAAATTACTCATTTAACTGAATTTTAGTGCAGAGAGAAAGAGAGAGAGAGAGAGAAAACCGAAACTATACGCGTTTGTTCTTATATTTCGATAGAAGCAAAAAAAAAATGTTTATGGATGGTGACAGATATTTGATGAAGAGAAGAAAAGGAAATTATGCTGGTGATCGAGCAAAGGAAAAAGAAAAGAACGAAAAATTAAAAGAGAAAGAAAACCGAGAGAAACGATTGAAGGTGAAGAAAGAACTGAACAGAGAAATATAAAAAAAAATCTGGTTGTATATATATTTATATACTATATAAAAAAAAGGTCAGGGGTTTGAAGAAAAAAGAACGATAGTGGTGAGTAAGAGGAGAGCAAACGAGAGAGAAACGAGAAGAA
>Ga0209922_104421_pt1 | contig 10215 bp, 8 predicted proteins | sample ThiBiot_500_biof_FD_183946 | JGI IMG/M metagenome (GOLD analysis project Ga0209922, IMG submission 183946) | Wastewater bioreactor microbial communities from Cape Town, South Africa - Thiocy_expt_500_biof (SPAdes) | ecosystem: Engineered > Bioreactor > Thiocyanate-remediating > Anaerobic-Aerobic ...
AATGAGACCGTTTCGGGTAATAAGAAAACTTCATTACTATTTCAAAATTGGTTCGAAGAACACAATCTTCCGTATGATTACACTGATTTTAATGGTCGTAGTGATTACGGTCCATTTCTAGCTGAAGGTATCGTTGCTGGTGGTTTATTTTCTGGTGCTGATGGTATTAAAACTCAAGAACAATATGGTAGATATGCGAATAAGCTTGGAGATAAACTAGCCGGTACAGTCAATGAAACTCATGATCAATGCTACCATCGAGCTTGTGATAATATTAATAATATTAACCTGTATGCATACGAAAAGATGATACAAGCAGCTGCTTCTATTCTCGAAATTCTAGCTAGACAAGATAATTTGAAAACATGGTTGTACTGAATTATCTGCTTCGATTAATTATAGACTTTTTTATTGCACTCTATTTGAGATCGTACCCATTTAAGCACATTTGATTATTCAAGGTATGTTTTTATTACCTTGATAAAAATCAACATGATACAATAAATGAGATGTGGAATAAATAAAATCTTATCGAGTATCATCAAATTGAGTGCATGTAATCTGCAGAAAAAAACGATTCTATTATTACTTTTATTTTCAACATTATATACAAATGTCTACAGTTTCACCAGCCACCAATCCAGTTGTTTTCAATGGAACTAAGATAAATAAAACATTGAAATTAGTTCTAACTGTTTCTACTTTTGGAATTCTATTCATAATTGGTATTCTCGGCATTACTATTGCTACTTTCGTCAAGGTAAATAATCAGTCAACAAGTGCATCTGAAACAACACCTAATAATGACTTGTCTCTTGCTTCAACGATTCGTATAGATGAAGTTATGTATCATCTTAAAGAATTTCAACGAATTGCAACAGAAAATAAAGAAACAAGAGCAGCTAGCACATTAGGATTCAATCAAACACTTGATTATATTGTTCAAACGCTCAAAACTCATACTGATTTTAAAGTATCGATGGATTACTTCGATATACGTCAATTTGCTTTGAATAGTGAACCGATTTTAATTTCTTCAGTTGATGGAGTTTCGAAAACCTATACATATTCAACAAATCTGGCAATTGCTGATTTTTATTACATTAAATTCTCGACAGGAGCAAATTTCACTGACTTTGCAGACGTAACTGCAATTCCAAACGTTGGGTGTACTGATGCTGATTGGCTTGCTGCTAATCCACCTGTATCCGGTCGAATAGCCTTAGTTAAACGAGGTATTTGTGCCTTTTCTGATAAAGGTATATTTGCTGGAAAATACAATGCTCGTGGACTTTTGATTTACAATGATGGTACTGATGCAAATCGTATGACTCCACTTGCAATTAGTCTTGGTCAAGAAAATCAACTGCCAGCTTTATTTCTTTCTTATTCCGTTGGTCAAGCATTGGTCAATGCTGCTCAGAATGCGACATTGAATACCGGTGTTCGATTAATTATTAATACACAAAATTTACCTGATTCACCCATCGGAAATATCTGTGCAGATACACCCACTGGAGAAATTAATCAAACTATCGTTATCGGTAGTCACAGTGATAGTGTAGAAGCAGGACCTGGCATCAATGATAATGGTATCTTATTTTCCTAGTATTTTCTATTGAAGGATTTTTTCATTTTTATATTTTTTTTAGGAAGTGGTAGTGCAGCGAATCTTGGACTAGCTCTCGCACTTGCTCGACTGTTTCAAACAGCAGCCTATGAAAAATATAAATATCGTATTCGATTTTGTTGGTGGGGTGCTGAAGAATTAGGTCTTCTTGGTGCTGAAGATCACGTTAAAAAAGCAAAAACATCATCAACTCCTGGCGAACGTCTTTCTGATTATCTCATTAATCTTAATTATGATATGTTAGCTTCACCGAATTTTATCTTTGGTATTTATAATGGGAATTCAGCCAGTGATGATACTCCATCTGCAGCTATTGATGGAAGCGTACGAATTACAAATGTTTTCAAGGAATGGTTCGAACAAAAGAATCTTCCTTGGACTTACACGGCATTCGATGGACGAAGTGATTATGGTCCATTTTTAGCTGCTGGTATCGTTGCTGGTGGATTGTTTTCAGGTGCTGATGGAAAAAAAACACAAGAACAACGAGATTATTATGATGAAAAACTTGGTCAAGGTATGGGTGGTATCGTTAATGCAATCTATGATCCTTGCTATCATGAACTATGCGATTCGATTCAGAATATTAATGTGTACGGATATGAAAAGATGATAGAAGGAGCTGCTTATATGTTAGAATATTTAGCTCGAAAAAATGATTTACAAAGTTGGTTGTATCCAAATGGAAGATCGATACAAATAAAGCGAAATTATAATTCAATCAATGAATATTTCCAAATGCCATCTTTTTAAAAGAAAAACTGATGTTCTTTTTCGTCTTTTTTTTTATTATCATTGATTCAATAAATATAATTTTCATCATAACAATAAATCTAACAGTAGGATTTACGATCTTCTTCCAGATATGTGTTATCATTCAAGAGTTCTTTCTCTTCTCTCACGAATTCTAACGATTTAAATTCATTTGTCTTTTCTTGTAAAACACTAAAGATGGATACGAAAATCTTGGTACTAGTTGTAGCTGTTGGAATTGTCTTGACAACAGTTACATTTGCTATTACAATAGCTATGTTAGTAAATGTAAACAAACTATCTAATCAAATCGAGGAAAATAAAGAAACAACTCTCGCAACTTCTCCAACCGGCTCAACAACTGGTGGAATGACAACTTCTCCAACCGGCTCAACAACTGGTGGAATGACTCCTCCAATCGGCTCAACAACTGGTGGAATGACAACTTCTCCAACCAGTTCAACGCCTTCAACAAAACCCAATAACATTTTGTCAAATTCGATTCGTAGTTCTGATGTCATGAAACATCTCAAGACATTACAAGACATAGCCAATGCTACGGGTGGAACACGAGCTATTAATACTGCTGGTTTCAATCAAACGCTCGATTATATTACCAAAACTCTTCGAGATAATACGAATTTCAATGTCACAGAAAGTTTTTTCGATGTAACACAACGTTACTTAACGAATATACCTCTTTTAAGTTCTTCAATTGATGGAACAGTAGAAAATTATACTTACTCAAATGATGCTTCAATTGCCGATTATTTTATTGCACAATTATCTGCATCGAGTGATTCTACAAGTTTTATTCCACTCACTGTTATTCCGAATGTTGGATGTTTTGATGAAGACTGGCAAGCAGTAAATTCAACTGGAACGGTTGTTCTAACAAAACGAGGCGATTGTACTTTTCTTACGAAAATAGCACTTGCAATAAAATATAACGCTACTGCTATTCTTATTTATAATCACGGTACCACAGCCGCTGATTTACGACCTATTCCAATCGATGCGGGATCAAACAACACTTTACCAGTTCTTTTTCTTTCGCATGATCTCGGTGTAAAATTAGCTACAGCAGTTACAGAAGCTAATGCTACTGTTGATATACGTATTAGTTTTCATGTTGAAACTATAACATTTCCAGTTGGCAACATTTGTGCTGATACTCCAACGGGAGATATTACTCAGACTATTGTTATCGGTAGTCACAGTGATAGTGTACCAGCTGGACCAGGCATCAATGACAACGGTATGCTATGATGTGAAGAGTTCATTCTGTTTTAATAATTTCCGTATTTTAAGGTAGTGGAAGTGCAGCAAATCTTGAATTGGCCTTAGTTCTCTATCGACTCTTCGAAACAACAGCCTATGAAAAATATAAATATCGTATTCGTTTTTGTTGGTGGGGTGCAGAAGAAGTCGGCTTACTTGGTTCGGATTATCATGTTGCTCAAGCACTGACGTCGACGACACCTGGTGAACGTATATCTGACTATCTTATCAATCTCAATTATGATATGTTAGGTTCGCCGAACTTTATGTTTGGCATCTATGATGGTCGCACAGCACCAGCAGATACTCCAAGTCAAGCTCGTCCTGGCAGTGATAAGATTACGCAATTATTTATCGATTGGTTTATTGAACAAAATTTACCATGGGATTATACAGATTTCAGTGGTCGAAGTGATTATGGACCATTTCTAGCTGAAGGTGTCGTTGCCGGTGGTTTATTCTCCGGTGCTGATGATACTAAAACGCCTGCTCAATACGATAAATATATGCAAATGCTTGGACCTCTCTTAGCCGGTAAAGTCAATGAAACACATGATCAATGTTATCATCAAGCTTGCGATCATATTGGGAATATTGATGAATTTGCACTTGAAAGAATGGTACAAGCTGCTGGTTATGCTCTCGAATATCTTGCTCGACAAGATGATTTAAAAACATGGTTGTATCCGAATGGTACTGTTACCCGTATGAATATGCACGAACAACAACAACAACGTAAATATCAAGCTGAAAAAGAATATTTTAAATTTGCTGACGTTTAATAAATCATTTTTTGTCCTTGCTAATAAGCACACTTAAATTAGTTATGAGGGTAAATTGACATTGAACTCGCTATTCAATTACTGACGGCTTTTTATTTAGCATATCGTTAATGTTTTTTCTTTTATTAGATGAGAGCAGAGAAACGCTAATTGCGTCTGCAAACGACAGTCTTATGTTTTTTTTCCTTATTCTTCTACTCGACAAAAAAATGTCAACGATAGCCGAAGAAAAATCGATTGAATACTATAAGAAATCACTCTCGTTTCGGCAAAAAAAGTGATTTATTTGTGTTACCAAGGTAAATCGATAGATTCTTGTTTTTCTAACTATAACAATCGTAGAATAAGAGAGAAAACATGCAAGAATGTCTTGTTCTTTCTCAAATAATTCAGCGCAACTGGTAGGTGTTGTCGATCTATTCCACATATTTTCAACGAAGAAAGGAAAAGCAAAACTTCTGCGTTTTCTCAATTAACTATTTACTCGTAACCATTCGATCATGACTTTCAAAGGTATGTTAAAAATTGTTGTCAATGATTTTAAAAAACAACATGTAAGTGCATTTTGTATGGCAGTCAACTTTGTCCAATTTAAAGATTCATTTGTTTTAGGAAGAAAAATTATTTTCAATTACTAATGAACTTCTTCGAACACGTCGTGAATTGGTTGAAGTTAAAGAACAACTTCGAAATGTAAATTTACTTCATTAAAGAAACAAAAAAAGTTCCTTTCGTTTTTAAAGTTACAATTAGGCTCTACACCACCCTCAAATTCGGATATTTTAGAAAGATCACCTCCGTCTACCATCAGTCTTTTCGTGCAATACAATGGATTTTTCAATGAACTCTGCGATATTCAGCAATCGATGACAATAAATGAATTATTAGTATGTTGGATTTCTCTTCAAAATGAGTCGGATGTTTTTGGTTTTTATTCATTTGAATTAGATCAAACTTCGACAAATAGCCGGAATTGATGATGAACAGCTGATTCATATTCGTGTTTTGAGTGAAGACGGTGGTCAAACATTATTTTTTCTCGATCAAAATCCATCGAGAACCGTCGAATCGTACAATAACGAATTAAAACCTCGAATGATTTTAAGTATTGAAGACGACGACGACAATAATACGCAGAATAATAACAATAACGAATTGAGCGTCAAACGTAATTGCTTTCAACGTTCAAGAACTATGACAAGTAGCGATCGAACACATTCTTACGAATCAGATGTTTAATCAAACAAATAAAATAAAATTTTAATGTCGTTGTTTTTTTTTCTTCTGCTTTTTGTATTTTACTTAGACAACTCTATGAGTGCGGGCACATATATGAGTACTTTGTTTATATTTTATTACAATAACATACAAATATGCTTTTCTTGTCGTGCATGAAAAATGTTTTTTTTCTTGTCTGACAAATGCAAACACAATAAATGAATTGACGAAGCAAAAAAAACAGAGAAAATGTTGAAACGATTTAAGTACACGTTTTCTTTAAATCCCGAATGATGCAATAAAACAATTCACCTTTCGAAAGATACGAGATTTTCAACTCAAACCAATTAACAACTCAAATACACAAGTGGAGGAGAAATAATCCACTTTTCTTTTCTGCTTAGTCAAATACACCCGGCAATTCTTTCGTTGTCATCATCGTCATCGTCGTTCTTTTTTATAACATTTAAAAATTGCTCATTTGTCACTGATTGAATGGTCATTGACAACTACATACATAAATTGAAGTTGTATATTCATCTTCTCCTATCTGATTTTGTTTCTTCTTTTCTTTTATTTGCTCACAAAAAAAAGAACGACGAGAGAGAGAGTCTCTCCTTTCTCTTTCTTTTTTATATTCGTTCGGCAGCGCAATGGCTATATACTCTACTACTATTAATTGATTGTGAAATTTCTTTTCGTTCTCTCTTTTTCTTCTTTCTTCTCCCTTTTTGAAACAGTTCGAGATGCGCCAGTATGGACCTTCGAGTATATGTTGATGGTGTTGCGCGCATCATCTGTGATTTGACCCGAACGACCACGGTACATGATATTATCATTGCACTTGCTCAATACAAGGGTAAAGCCGGAAGATATTCGTTAGTTCAACGTGCTCCTGACGGCACGCAACGTGTACTCTCACCGAATGAATTAACATGCGAACTCATTCATCATCCCGATTGGGCTTATATTCTTCAGCAAACGCCTGCAATTCAAAAACGTTCGAGCAGTTTAGATGGTCACAACGCACCTTTAAAACAATCCTTTACTGATAGTATGTATAAAAACAGAAATTTTCGTGTCTAAAAATAACCTTGATATAGAAAATAAAAAAAAAGACGACATTTTTTTTTTTCGTTATATAATTGCTCGGTAAATTCGTGTATAAGCTCAAGGCGATGTTATTAATATAATCCTTTAAATGTCGCTCTCTCTTATGCATGCTTGGCAGCACGACAAACACAAAAGAAATGAAGTTAATATTACTAAGTCTAATCCAATATCATACACACACAATGTTTAGGTTCACTAACCAGAAAGAAGCAAAAAAAAAAGAAGAAAGAACGAAAGTCAATAATATCTGTATACCTTGACAGTTATTTTACTCAACTAATGTAAAGTTTAGAGATAAGGATAATAGAGAAGGTTAATGATGTTAGATGATCAAAAGTAAACAATCGCATGTATAAAATGTCGAAAGATCAAATATACGTTTGCACTTTAACTAAGAGTCGAAATTTATTTTAGAATATTCGCCTATTACTTCATCAACTGATCACAATCGAACAGTAACATCACCGTCAATTAAAAAACGTCGGAATCTTTCTCAAGTTTTTCCACTAATACCATCGCCTAGTCCATCGAAACGATTCGTTCGTATTTCGAAAGAAACTCCATTTCGATCTCGATCAACAGTTCCACCTGACAGTACGTTACATCATCCCTATCAACAAGATTACGATAATCTCCTACAATTATTACGAAAACAAAAACTTCAACTTAAACAACAAGAAAAAGATCTCGATGATAAACAAGACGAAATTAATTATCGAGAAAATATTCTTCGTCAATCAAAAATCTATCAAGAAAAACTTCAATACGAACTCAAACATCTTGAAGAACGTGACAAACAATTATATCTCGAATGTCAAACATTTACTCAGGAATGTACACCTGAACAATTCGATCGTGAAATTCAATATCATCAACATCTACAAACCGATTTTCAATGTCTACAAGAACAATTAGCACGTTGTTCGACAACATTTGAACAAAAAAAACAATTACAAGATCAATTACAATTCAATATCGATCAAATACATGAAGAAATTCAACAGTTACAAATCGAAATTAATAATGATAAACAAGTTCGATCATATATTCAATCGTTGATCTTTATTCGATTTAGTTTGCATATTTAGGATTTAATACAATGTAAATATAATCTCGATCGAACAAATTCAACAATAAAACAACAAGAAAATCACAGTGAAATTCTAATCAAACGTAATGACGATACCGAACAATTGATTCAGAAAAATCAAAAAGAACTTCTTCGACTTGAACTTGAATTAATGAATCTCGACGATACTTCCATTAATCGTAAGTGACAAAATAAATTCGATTTGAATCGAATTTAAAAAACAAAAGCATTATTTTTAGTTCATAGATAGATTTTTTCAAGGTTAGAATTCTATTTTATTCTCTCTACACGTTCAACGCATGAACACGTTCTCGTTCATAGTTTCAAACCAGTAAAAAACCTAACACGAAATTTTATTCTTCGTTTCAGAATCATCGTATCACTTCTCAACATCAAGATCGGACGTTGTTTCTCCAAGTCAAGTTCAACTTATGAATAGTACTCTATTGAAATTATGTCCGAGCGGCATATGGGTTTAATTATCACTATTTTTTTCTTTTTATATCGAAAAATAAATCAATAAATAAAAAACAGTATTTCTAATTGATTTAAAAAAATCGACGCATTTCAATATCTCGATTAGTAGCGACTCTTTTATGAACGATTTTTTCGTCATTAGGCAGAGTATTCCATTGATTTTTGAGTTCTTTTTCAATGTTAACAGTTGAATCGAATGATTCTTGATTTAATATTCGTATATAAGCAATCTGATGAAAAATATCATTGTCAATTGCTTCATTTTCGAATCTATTTCGTTCTTCAATAGGTAATTTACTCCAACGTTTGAGTAGTTCCATTTCGATCTGATTGTTATCATGAAATTTATTGATCTAAACAATAAATAGTCTCTTTCGTTCGAAATGAAGAATCTCTCGAACTTGAAGATGTCGAATTTGATGTAGATTGAAATTTGCAAGAGTAATCAACATCAAATAATCTTTATACGAACATGCTCGTTCACGATCTTTGTATGCTTTTGTTGTTACTTTAACTGTACGTTGGAAATTTTTTCGTTTTTTACTCGTATTCCGTTTTTTGACAGTCATCGAAAAAATAATAAATAATTTACCAAGAGAACGAAAAATAAAAACGCGCAAGACCCAACAGAAAAGAAATCTCAACTTTCTATACTCGATTAAAATCAAGGAAATGAACTTTTAAGATTTTGTTTTTATTAATCAAAAAATAAAATATCAACTCATTGAAGTCCAACTGCTTCTTTGCTTAATTTCCATAAATGATTTACATTTGCATCGTCAATTGTAAGTGCTGCAGGTTTGTTAGGTGCACAACGTCTAAACAAAATAAAACTACCTTCGAAAACTTCTGTTTCTATCAAACAGATTTATCTACTTGAAATAGAGATCAGTCGAGGTTTGTAATGTTGGTTCGACTGCACAGTAGATCGTTGTTCGAGCTCCAGTTTTTGGTGTTTTAGCAAAGGCAATTTTGAGTAAATATAAAAGTGGATAGAAAATAAGAAAACCACCGAAACCAATAGCTTCACGCATTGGTGCTTGTAATGATGTCCAAACCCAACCAGGACTGATAGCAAACGTATTGATACCTTCGGCTAAAATTTGACAAATGAAACAATTACATTGAAAAGTCTCTCGTTTTTACAGTGTAGATCGTGTTTTAGTTTATAGGATGATAGAATTTGATATGCTTTCGATGCTGGATAATAGCCAAATAGACGAGAACTTTTAAATAGAGTGAATACATCGTCCCAATCGATTGATTTAAATTCTAAAATCGAACAAAAAACTTAAGATCTATGTTAAGTTCTTTTCGTTGAAGCACACTTCGATGTGCATCCGAAGATACATTGAGAATTCGACTTGGTCGACATTGTTTTAGTTTATCAAGTAAAAGATTTGTTAATAGAAAATGACCGAGATAATTTGCTTGAACAACTGAATTAAATCCATCTTTAGTCACTACATTCGGTGCCCAAGCGAGACCGGCATTGCAGATTAATACATCGAGTCGATCTTCTTCTTCATTGTATAATTTAGCAGCATTACGAACTGAATCGAATGAACATAAATCACATTCGATTAAACGAAGATTGTTCTCGTCACATTTTGTTTGTGAACAAAGTTGTTGAACTGCTCGACGACCTTTATTCATATCTCGACAGAAAAGTACGACACGAGCACCTATTGAAAAACGGAATGTTTTTGTTTTTTTTTAGAAGAATGACGAACCTCGTTGAAGTAAATCTTTCGCAGTTTCATAACCAATACCAGCATTGCCACCAGTGATAAGTACAGTTTTACCATGCATTGTTTGCGAACTTGGATAGAACTTTCGATTGACCCAAAGTTTGTTATACAAACAAGCAG
>Ga0209922_104428_pt1 | contig 10204 bp, 9 predicted proteins | sample ThiBiot_500_biof_FD_183946 | JGI IMG/M metagenome (GOLD analysis project Ga0209922, IMG submission 183946) | Wastewater bioreactor microbial communities from Cape Town, South Africa - Thiocy_expt_500_biof (SPAdes) | ecosystem: Engineered > Bioreactor > Thiocyanate-remediating > Anaerobic-Aerobic ...
AAACCATCGTCGCCCTTTCGCTGGATGAATTCGAAGAAGATCGGCCCGATGGCGTTGGCGGAGAAGATCTGCAGCAGTACCTTGGTGTGTCCGCCATCGACCACGCCTTCGCCATCGATCAGGATGCCATTTCGCTGCAATCGCGCGACATCCTCGCCGTGCTTCGGCAGCCGCGTGTCGATCTTCTCGAAATAGGTATCCGGCGGCGATGGCATGAACGGCAGCCCCGCCGCGCGCAATGTTTCGACGGTGCGGTAGATATCGCGCACGCCGCAGGCGATGTGCTGGATTCCTTCGCCGCGATAGAGGTGGAGGTACTCCTCGATCTGCCCCGCATCGCCAGCGTCCTCGTTGATCGGAATGCGGATCTTGCCGTCAGGGCTGGTCAGCGCGCGAGAGAACAATCCCGAGGCGCGGCCCTCGATATCGAAGAAGCGGATCTGCCGGAAGTTGAACAGCTTCTCGTAGAAGCCGGTCCAGACGTCCATGCGCCCGCGATGCACGTTGTGGGTCAGGTGATCGATGTAGAACAGGCCGGCGCCCGCTGGGCGCGGATTGCGTGCGCCGAGCCATTCGAACTCGGCCTCGTAGGCTGAACCGTTGGCGCCGTAACGGTCGACGAAATACAGCAGGCTGCCGCCGATACCCTTGATGGCCGGCACGTCGAGCGTTTTTTGACTCGCATCGATATCGGCCCGCTCCGCGCCAAGCGCCAATGCCCGTTGGTAGGCGCGCTCGGCATCGACGACGCGAAACGCCATCGACGGTGCGCAGGGGCCGTGGGCGGCAACGAAATTGTGGCCATGGGTGCCGGGCGCCTCGTTGACGAGATAGTTGATGTCGCCCTGGCGATAGAGCGTGATGGCCTTGCTCTTGTGTCGTGCCACGGCGCTGAAGCCCATCAGCTTGAAAAGGGCATGGAGCTTCTCGGGCTCGGGGTGGGCGTATTCGACGAATTCGAAACCGTCGGTGCCCATCGGATTGCTGTCGGAAATGACGGCGGCCGGTGCGTCGTGCGGAAACGGGCCCATGACGAAATCTCCCTGATCGATTTCAGTCATTCTCCGTCATATTTCATGCAAACTTCATGCAAACTGAGCTATTATCCCTGGAATTGTTGCATGAATTATGCGTATTTCAGGAAATTATGCATGATTTCGATAGATAGCTTTGACCTGAAGATGCTGGCTGCGTTGCAGGAAGACGGCCGGCTGACCAACCAGCAGCTTGCCGATGCGGTCGGCCTGTCCGCGTCACAATGCTCGCGCCGCCGCATGCGGTTGGAAGAGGAAGGCGTGATCGCGGGCTACCACGCCGATCTCGCCAGCGAGCGGCTCGGCCTCAACGTGATCGCCTTCGTGCACATCACGCTCGCTACGCATTCGCCGGACAACGCCAAGCATTTCCGCGATCTGGTGCAGCGGGTCGACGACATACAGGAAGCTTATTCGCTCACCGGTGATTCGGACTATCTGCTGAAGATCATCCTGCGCGACCTGCGGAGTCTGTCGGATATCGTCAACAATGTGCTGATGCCGCATCCGAGCGTCGCGCACGTACGCTCATCGATCGTGCTCGACCGGCTGAAGGCGACCGCCAAGCTGCCGTTGCGGGCGCTGAAGTCCTAGATCAGCGGGCCGGGGCGATCCGGGATGGCGCGGCCTTCCGCCAGCGCATCCGCGAAGGCGTGATGAATGTCGCGATGGATGGCTTCGTCCTCGCGCATGGCCATGATCATGTCGCTGATCTGCGCATCCGGCGGCAGATTCCAGTAGGCGACCGCGGTTTCCGGCGCGATGCGATTTTCCAGCTCGCCGGATTCGATACGGGCGAGGTAGGCGGAATAGCCTTGCACCGAACGCTCGGCGAGATAGCCGGCCAGCCGGTGCGCGGTTCGTGCCGACACCAGCGAGAGCAGGAAGTAGGTATTGTAAAAGACGCCCTGGCTAATGGCGATCAACAGGCGCTCGCTCCAGCTTGGGCGAGCGATGGCGACGAACGCCATCAGATGCGCGCGCTGGTTCTCCGCTTCCTCCATGAAGGTTCGGACCCAGCCGCGGTCGTCGATCAACTGGCGCAGGCATTTCAGATGCAGCAAGGTCGCGGCCACCATAGCTGGCACGGCAGCGACGGTTTCCAGCACGATGACGCGGTCACCGTATCTGCGGCCAAACAGCGCGCCGGCGGTCGCCGCGAGCAAACGCTCGGACGCCGCAGCAAAGCGATCCGAGAGCGTCTCCGGGGTATGATGACGAAGCAGGTCGGTCTTGTTGACGTTCAGCATGGTCGTTCCACGTCCGGCTCGCTTTTTCATTTTATGCTGCCGCTGCCGGCGGCGGGCATCTTTGCGCTGGCGCAATAAACCAGCATTATGGAGCGACTACCAGCTTGGACCGGTCGATCCGGTCGAAAGTTGGAAAATCGGAGTTCCGGTCGGGGTATAGCAGGCGGGTGTTCCGAAAAGAGCAAGAGGTGATTCGTGGGTCGCGGTGATTGTGGGGCAATCGTCAGGCGAGGATCGCGGCAGATCGAATCACCTCGACGATAGGACGGCGCGGAAGCTACGGATGGAAGATCAAGCCGACGTGGAGATGCTCGGGCGCACGGAACTGTTCCGTGGCGCACCGGTCGATTTGCTTCGCGACATCCAGCGGGCGGCCTTCCGCAAGCGCTTCTCGGCCGGCGACACCGTGCTTCAGCAGGGAGATGCCGCCGCGACGGTTTATATCGTCGTGGCCGGGCGCTTGCGTGCGACGCAAACCACGCTGGACGGCCAGCAGGTGATTATCCGCTACCTCGGCCCGGGTGAGGTCGCGGGCTATGCCGCGCTGGCGGGCGGCGAGACCTTTCCGGGTGCGGTGATCGCCGTCGATGACTGTCATCTGATCGGTTGGAGTGCAACGGCCATCCAAGAGTTGATGGCCCGTCATGCCGGGATCGCCATCAACGTCGTCAAGCTGCTCGGCGCGCGCTATCTCGACATCCAGGTGCGGCTGCGCGAACTCTCGACGGAGAAGGTCGAACGCCGCATCGCGCATACCATTCTGCGCCTGGCGCAACAGGCGGGGCGCCGCACGGTGCGCGGCATCGAAATTGTCTTTCCGCTGTCGCGGCAGGACCTCGCGGAAATGTCCGGCACCACGCTGCATACGGTCAGCCGCACGCTGAGCGCCTGGGAAGAGCGTGGCATCGTCGCCTGCGGTCGTCGCCGCGTCGTGGTGGCCAAGCCACCGTTGCTCGAAGCGATCGCCGAAGAGCCAGACTGAACGTCAGCGGACTTTCGCCCTGCGTGCACGGCACAGTAACGGCCCGTAGCTGCCGACGAAGATGAGAAACGCCGCCGCGTCCATGCCGCTCCGGCGGCATCGACGAGTGCCAAATGCCATTCCACTGTGAAGGCCGCGAGAATGCGTAACGCCGCAGCCAGCACGATCGCGACATAGATCGCCACCGTGGCCGGTGTCGCGGTGAGCGCCTGGCCGGTGTGGCCGAGGGTGGCGCGGGTCATCACCGCCAGCGTCATGGTGCCGATGGCGCCTGCGGTCCAGGCATGGACCACCGCATTGTTTGGAATCAAATCCGGACGCAAGGCGTTGACGGCGAGCAGGGCGAAGCCGAGCGGCACAAAGGCGTAGCCGATATGCAGGATCACGAGCAGTGGTTCCGCGAAAGTCGCCCAGCCGCGCCAACGTGCCAGCCGCCAAGCCAGCAGGATGGCAGCGAGCGCGGCGAGTGCCGCGGTGGGTGCGCCGTCGGGCATGATGACCCACGATAGCAGTGCTGCGACGCCGCTTCCGATGGCGACGGCGTCGAGCGTGCCGAACGGCGCGGGAAGTTGCGTTGCGCTCTGCTTGACCAGCCAATTGCGCGTGAAGCTCGGTGTGAGGCGGCCGCCAACCAGTGTGATGAGCGCGATCAGGGCGCCGATCGATCCGCGGACGCTGAGATCGATGGCGTGACCGCCGATGGCCGCGGCATGAAAGGCGACGTTGCCGAGCAGCAGCCAGCCGACCAGCACAAGCACACGAAGGTTGCGCCAGTTCTTGCCGGCGACGATCTCGCGTCCCGCCACCGCAAGCACCGCAGCAAGAAAGGCGACGTCGATCGCCGCGGCCAGCATCGGTCCAAGGTGGACGGCTTGCATCATGGCGACGCGGCCAGCCAGCCAGATCAGCACAAGGGAGGCCAGCGGCCAGCCGGACACCGGCAGCCGCCCGGTCCAGTTCGGAATTGCCGTGAACAGAAAGCCGCAGACCACCAGGGCCGCATAACCGAACACCAGTTCATGCGCGTGCCAATTGATGGCGCCATAAGGGCCGGCGAGTTCGATGATGCCGGTATAGGCGAGCAGCCACAGCGGTACGGCTGCGGCGGCCCATATTGCGGCCAGCAAGAAGCAAATGCGGAAGGCGTGTTGGAGAACCGGCGGATAGGACATCGACATGCTTTCGGCTGCCGCGCTTCGGCGATCCACGTGCGGTGGCGTCGGGCGCGGCGATATCGGAATAGCGCCATTCTATCGTGCTTTGCGCCAATGACTTTGCGCGGGAGCAAAGCAGCGCGCGAGGGACCGCGCACAATATGCCACGAGTTCCGGACGCGATCGGAAACGGGACATCGATAAGCATCGTTTCCCGATGAGTGGCATCCGTGGTGCCGGTTGCCGTATGCCGGGCAAAGGTGCACACTTTGCAGATTGGAGAACGTGATGGATCAAGCCGTCAAGACAATCGCTGTTGTGCAGGGCGCTTCGAGCACGGCGGCGCAGGATCTGCTGCGCGATTTCGTTGCGCGCTGGCGACCGTCGACGCGCATCGCCGGCGTGATCGAGGAAAGTCATGGCCTCGCCAATCGCGCCTGTAGTGCGGGACGCTTGCAAAGCCTCATCAGTGGCGTGTCCTATCCGATTTTTCAGGATCTCGGCGAAGGATCGAGCGCCTGCCATCTCGAAGGCAGCGGTGCGATCACCGCGAGTGAAGCGGTGCGGCAGGATATCGTTGCCGGTTGCGATCTGGTGGTGCTGAGCAAATTCGGCAAGCTGGAAGCCGCGCGCGAAGGGTTGAACGCAGCGTTCCGCTACGCGATCGAAGCCGGTGTGCCGATCCTGTCCGCGGTCTCGCCCAAGTTTCAAGACGCGTGGGATCGCTTTGCCGCGCCGCTCTCTGTCGGATTGCCCGCCGATGCGGATGCGCTTGATCAGTGGTGGAGGCAAGTCAGCCGCAGCGCGTTGCCGCCCGACCGTCAGGCATCGGTCGCGGGCCATGCAAAGGCGTAGTCCGGTTGACGCTCAGCAATAGCCGTAATAGCCGCAGGCGTATGGCAAGCGCCCGAAGATCAAGTCCGGCGGCGTGCCGTAATAGGATCTGTAGAGATACGAGCGCGGCTTGCCGTAATAGCCGTTGACCAACGACGGTACATCGACTTCCGGTGCGAATACCGATTCCGTGATCCATGCCGAAGTATCGGTCTGATAGGCCAATGGCGGCACGGGGCTCGGCGCGGGCTCGGCGAAAATCTTGCCGAGCCGGGTTTGCGCCGGCAGATCGGCGGCGAACGACGCGGTGCCTGTGGTAGCGACAAGCAGCGCGGCAAGCATGGTCGGCCGAAGCATGGCGAAATCCCCATCGATGAGACCGCCATCATAGCGCGGGATGTTTAGAATTCGTTAAGCATGGCGACTGGCGCGCCGCGAATCTGTCAGGTCGTGCAGTGCAAGGACAGCTTCAGGGCAGTCAGCGCGAATGGCAGCGGCTATTCGGCCGGTGTGGTGAGTTTCTCCATCACCACTTTCGAGCCTTCGAGAAACGCCAGCACGGCGTCGCGGACGATATCATCGAGCCGTTCCGGCGTTGGCGTGCCGTAAACGTAACGGCGGATCGCCATGTAAAAGATGCGGCCGTGCAGGCCCCAGAACAATTCCACTTCGCGCTCGGACAAGGGTACGTCGTCGCTGGAAGGCAGCTTGAGTTCATGGCGCATCTCGCGGCAGGCCGGCTCGATGATCTCGCTGCGCACGATTTCGAGATAGCGTCCGGTGATGTTGAAGGACTTCATGCCGGAGAACACGAATATCCGGACCCAGTTGTATTCGAACACGCGCTCGACATACTCGAGATAGAATCGGCTCAGCCGCGTCTCGAACGACAGCGTGCGGTCGCGGATCAAGTTGGCCCATGACGGCGACCAGCGGCTCAGGAAGATTTCTTCGTAGACCCGCTCGATCAGCGCTTCCTTGCTGGGAAAGTGCCGATAGATCGCCGAATGCGTGATGCCCATGCGCTTGGCGAGTTCGCGGGTTTGCCCGCCAAAGCCATGTTCGGCGAAGAATCGAATTGCTTCGTCGAGGATCATTCGCTCGCGTTCAGCCGCGCGCAGATTGCGTCGACGCGGCTTCGCAGCGGTTTTTGCAGGCTTCTTGGTCAAATTTCACCGCATCGGGTTGATTCCCGGAGCGCCGTCATACCGCAACCGAGCTTTGTGACCAAATGGTCGTTTTCTGTTGACGGGTGATCTGAGCCGTGCTCTAAATTTAAGACCAGATGGTCACAAATCTGGATGACGACCCAAGGAGATATGCTCTTGAAGGCGCGAGCATTCAGCTACGCCCGCCCCACAACTGTTGTGGAGGCGCTGCAAACCTTTGCGGCCTCTGGTGACGACGCGAGCTACATCGCGGGCGGCCAAAGCCTCGTGCCGGCGCTGGCGCTGCGCTTACAGGCGCCGCAAGTCCTCATCGACATCGCTCACATTCCCGAGTTGCGCGGCATCGCGCTGCAGGACGGCTGGCTGCGCATCGGTGCGCTGACGCGCCATTGCGAGACGTTGAGCGATCCGTTGATCGCCAGGCATGCGCCGCTGTTTCATGACGCAGCGCCCTACGTCGCGCATCCGGCGATCCGCAACAAAGGAACGCTCGGCGGCAGTATTGCATTGGCGGATCCGGCTTCCGAATTTCCGGCGATGGCCTTGGCGATGGGCGTCGAACTGGAGATTGCCAACCTTAGCGGCAGCCGTCGCGTGCCGGCCGACGAGTACTTCATCGATCTGTTTCAGACCGCGATCGAGCCCGGCGAACTCCTGACCGCCATCCATGTGCCGGTGGTTCAACCCAGCCATCGCTGGGCGTTCGATGAACTGGCGCGGCGCCGCGGGGACTACGCCATCGTCGGTTCGGGCATTCTGGCCGATATGCGCGACGAACTGGTCGCGCAAATCCGCCTGGTCCTCTTCGGTGTCGGCAATACGCCGGTCCGCGCCAAGCGAGCCGAGGACGCGCTGCGCGGCCGACAGCTCGATCAGTCGGCCATCGTCGCGGCGCAAGCCGCACTGTCCGATGACCTTGCGCCACCTGACGATGAACATACGCCCGCAGCCATGCGCATCCATCTGGCGCGCGTGCTGCTGGGACGTCTGCTCGGCCGGATTGCGGAGGTCGCGTGAGCAATTCGATCAACATCAATGTCACGGTCAACGGCGAAGCCGTGTCGCGCAATGTCGCGCCGCGCGAGACCTTGGCGGATTTCCTGCGCGGGTCGCTCGAACTGACCGGGACGCATATGGGCTGCGAGATGGGTGTTTGCGGCGCCTGTCTTGTCTTGCTCGACGGCCGCGTGGTGCACTCGTGCCTGATGTTCGCGGCGCAGGCGTCGGGCTCCGAGGTCGAAACCATCGAGGGACTGACCGAGCGCGCGGCGATTGCCGACATTCAGGAGGCCTTTCATCAGCGCAACGCCTTGCAGTGCGGCTTCTGCACGCCGGGCATGTTGATGACGGCTCATGCGCTGCTGTCGCAGCCGGGCGTGCCGACGCGCGACGAGATTCGCGACGCGCTGTCGGGCAACTACTGCCGCTGCACCGGCTACGAATCCATCGTCGACGCCATCGAAACGGTCGCGCGCAACCGTGCCGCCCCCGCAGGCAGCAAGAACGTCGTCGCGGAGGTCGGCGCATGAGCGACGCTCTCACCTCGCTGGATCGGCCCAACTCCTATATCGGCCGTTCCGTCCCGCGTCCGAACGCCAAGCGCCTGCTCGCCGGCCGCGGCCGCTACATCACCGATATCGTGCTGCCGCGTATGCTGCATGTCGCGTTTGTCCGCAGCCCGCACGCCCATGCCCGCATCGTCGGGATCGACGCGGAGGACGCGCGAAAAATGCCGGGTGTCCGCTTGATTGCGACCGGCGCCGATCTGGCGAAAGTCTGCAAGCCGTGGGTCGGCACGCTGGATCATTTCAAGGGCATGAAGTCGACGCCGCAATTGCCGCTGCCGCTCGACAAGGTAGTTTATGCCGGGCAGGCCGTGGTCGCGGTCGTCGCCGATACGCGGGCGCTCGCCGAGGACGCCGCCGAAGCGGTGCTGGTCGAGTACGAGGAGCTTCCGGCCGTCATCGATATCGATGCGGCACGCACGCCCGGCACGCCGGTGATTTCGCCGGAGCTGGGCGACAATATCTGCTTCCACGGCAAGATCGACACCGGCGATATCGACACTATCTTTGCCGGCGCCGCGCATGTCGTCGAGGAAGAGTTTCATTTTGGCCGGCATACGGCAGTGACGATGGAGCCGCGCGCCATCGTCGCCGATTTCGATCCCAACGAGATGCGGCTGACGGCGCATCACGCGACGCAGACGCCGTATCAGTTTCAGGACATCTACGCGCGGCACTTCGGCATTCCCGAAGCCAACGTCCGCGTCGTCGCGCCGGATATCGGCGGCTCGTTCGGTATGAAGCTGCACGTCTATCATGAGGACATGGCGACGGTCGGCCTCAGCATGCTGCTCGGCCGCCCGGTGAAGTATGTCGCCGACCGCATCGAATCGTTTGTCACCGACATTCATGCCCGCGATCATCGCGTGCGCGCGCGCATGGCGCTCGACAGTGAAGGCACCATCATTGCCATGGATGTCGATGACGTCACGGCCGTCGGGCCGTTCTCGGCCTATCCGCGCACCAGCGTGGTCGAGGGCAATCAGGTGTTCCGGCTGATCGGCACTCCCTATCGCTTCCAGAATTATCGCGCCGATCTGCAGGTGGTGTTTCAGAACAAGGTGCAGATGAGCCAGTATCGCGCCGTCGGTCATCCGATTGCGTTCGCGGTGACCGAGCGGCTGGTGGATATGGCGGCAGCTCGAACCGGGCTCGATCCGGTCGAGATTCGCAGCCGCAATCTGATCCCCGACGATGCCTATCCGTGCGCCGCGCCGACCGGTTACAAGTTCGAGTCGTTGTCGCACCATGCCTGTCTGGCGCGGTTGCGCGAGCTGATGGATTACGACCGGCTGCGTGCAGAGCAGGCTGAGCTGCGCCGGCGCAATATCTATCGCGGCATCGGCATCGCGTCGTTCGTCGAGATTTCCAATCCCGGCCCGGCCTTCTATGGCGTCGGCGGCGCACGTATTTCGTCGCAGGATGGGGCGGTGATCACCATCACGCCATCGGGCGATGTGCGTTGCGCCATTTCGGTGACCGAGCTGGGGCAGGGCACCGAGACCATCGTCGGACAGATCGTCGGCGAACATCTCGGCGTCGATCGCGAGCGCATCAAGGTGATTACCGGCGACACCGAAAACACGCCACATGGCGGTGCGGTGTGGGCCTGCCGTGGTGCCGGCATCGGCGGCGAAACCGCGTTGCGCGCCGCGCGCAAGCTCAAGGAAAACGTCATCTCGCTGGCGGGGTCGATCCTGCAGGAGCAGCCGGACAGGCTCGATGTACGTGCCGGCTGGATCGTCGATGCCGCCAGCGGCCGCCAGCGCATCGAACTCGCCGAGATCGCCCGTATCGCCTATTTCCGTTCCGATACGTTGCCGCCGGGCACGCAGGCGCAGCTTACCGTGGCGCAACACTTTGCGCCGCAGGGTTTTCCGTTCGCCTTCACCAACGGCATTCAGGCCTCCCATGTCGAGGTCGATGTCGAGACCGGCTTCGTCAAGATCCTGAAACACTGGGTGGTGGAAGACTGCGGCCGCGTCATCAACCCGTTGCTGGTCGACGAGCAGATGCGTGGTGGTGTGGTGCAGGGTCTTGGCGCGGCGTTCTTCGAAGAATGCGTCTATGACGACAACGGTCAGCTCACCAACGGTTCGCTGGCCGATTATCTGGTGCCGATGGCGGGCGAGATGCCTGACATCGAAATCGCGCATGTCGAGACGCCGACGCTCGATACCGAGCTTGGCGCCAAGGGTTGCGGCGAGGCGGGCACC
>Ga0209922_104429_pt1 | contig 10202 bp, 9 predicted proteins | sample ThiBiot_500_biof_FD_183946 | JGI IMG/M metagenome (GOLD analysis project Ga0209922, IMG submission 183946) | Wastewater bioreactor microbial communities from Cape Town, South Africa - Thiocy_expt_500_biof (SPAdes) | ecosystem: Engineered > Bioreactor > Thiocyanate-remediating > Anaerobic-Aerobic ...
TAAGTAAACCTCGGATTACCTACATAGCCATCAAAACGCAAACGGGTTCTCCTTACCCCTCCGTCTATTACGCCATCCTTCCCTTCTTCCTGGTTAAAAGTGCCGCGGGATTGAATACGGAACCTGATATTCATCTGGTAAACACTGTCGGGGGAGGTAAAGCCTAAACCTTTACCATAACTGTAATAGGGCAAAGAATAGATCCTTTGCTCCAGGTCTCTGTTGGTCAGGGTGTCTTTTTCCTGGGCATCTGCCGTAAAGGCAAATAAAGACAATGAGATGGGTAGCAGATTTCTTTTCAAAACTTTATGTCAGTTGAATTTGGATGCGAAATTAATTGCGGGAGGCATAAATAAATAATCAATAACAGAAACTTAATGATTTATTAATATTCAGTTTATATTAAGCTAAGTGGATCAGCGCTGTTTGCCGGTAAGCATAGGCACAAAATGGGCCTTGCCTACGATCTCTTCGGTATAGCCGTTTTCTGTCTTAATGATCTTCTTCATTTGCTGCTCATCGCCCACAGGAATGATCATGATACCACCAGGCTTCAGTTGCTGAATTAATTTTTCGGGCACATAGGGCGCTGCTGCGGTAACGATCACTTTATCAAAAGGAGCAAAGGAAGGCAAGCCCTCAAAACCGTCTCCGTAAAACCTTTTAATGCCATTCAGGGTCTTTAAATAGGCAAAATTATTCATTTGTTTATAGAGTTCATGCTGGCGCTCTATAGAAAAAACCTTAGCACCCAGCACGGCGAGTACTGCGGCCTGGTAACCACTGCCGGTGCCCACCTCCAGCACTTTTTCGTAAGGCTTTATGGCTAATAACTGGGATTGCAAGGCTACGGTATAGGGATGGGAGATGGTCTGCCCGGCAGCGATCGGGAAAGCGCGGTTCTCGTAGGCCAGCCGCTCCAGCGCAGTATCCAGGAAGAAATGCCGGGGCACTGTATTGATAGCATTCAATACAGTCTCATTACTAATGCCTAATGTTCTTAATTCGTCAACGAGTTTTTGTCTTAATCCTTTGTGTAAATATGTATCTAGTAAGGGTTCTTGCATAGGGCAAAGATACATGATGCGGTGGGGAAATGCTCCTGCTGTGGAAAACAAAAAAAGCCATTTCAGCTTGTGAAATGGCTTTTTCAGGTAAAAAATATAATTAACGTACTAGTTTTACATTTATTGCATTGATACCTTTACGACCTTGTTGGATCTCATACTCAACTACATCGTTCTCCTTAACTTCGTCAATCAATCCACTTACGTGAACAAATACATCCTCGCTGCTGTTTTGGGCTTTAATAAATCCGAAGCCTTTTTCGGGGTTAAAGAACTTTACAGTTCCTTGTAACTTTTGGTTTTCCACTTTAATAAATTTTAATTGATAATGATATTGCAAACATAAAGCATAATAATTATAAATCTTCTTTTTTAGGAATATTTATAAAAATTATACAATCAATTGACGAAAGGCATTTTTACTACCTTAGCCTTGATGGATTTATCTCTTACAGAAACAAAAACTTCAGCGCCTTCTACAGCATTTTCTTTGTTCAGGTAGGCAATACCGATGGCTTTGTTCAAGGTAGGAGACTGGGTACCGGAAGTGATGATGCCTATTGAGTTTCCGGCTGCATCCAGCAGTGCATAGCCCTGGCGCGGAATACCTCTTTCTTCCATTTCTATCCCTACCAGTTTACGTTTTGCGCCTTCTTCTTTCACTTTAGCTGCGTGCTCTTTACCAATGAAATCTTTAGTGAATTTGGTGATCCAGCCCAGACCTGCTTCAATAGGAGAAGTGGTGTCGTCGATCTCATGGCCGTAGAGGCAATATCCTTTTTCTAATCTCAGGGTATCGCGCGCGCCCAGGCCGATTGGTTTCAGGCCTTTAGAAGCGCCTGCTTCAAAGATAGCATCCCATATTTTACGGGCATTTTCAGGGGTATCCTGTATGTAAATTTCCACACCACCGGAACCGGTATAGCCTGTAGCGCTGATGATCACATCGGGCACACCGGCAAAAGTACCTACGGTAAAGGTGTAATATTTAAGATTGGCTAATTCTACATCTGTTAAGCTTTGAATGATCTCATTAGCTTTTGGTCCCTGGATCGCCAGCTGGGCTACCTGGTCAGAGATGTTTTCTATAGCTGCATTATTGGTATTGTGTTTCACCACCCAATTCCAGTCTTTTTCAATATTAGCAGCGTTTACCACTAATAAATATTTTTCGTTCGGCTCGAAACAATAAACGATCAGGTCATCCACAACTCCACCGTCTTCGTTCGGGAAGCAGGTGTACTGTGCTTTTCCGGCTTCAAGTTTAGCAGCATCATTACTACAGATACGTTGTATCAGTTCCAATGCATTAGGACCGCTAATCATAAACTCACCCATGTGACTCACATCAAATACTCCGGCATTATTGCGCACTGTGGCATGTTCTTCATTAATGCTTGTATAAGAAATCGGCATGTTGTAGCCTGCAAATTCGGCCATCTTTGCACCTAATGCGATGTGCTTCTCTGTAAACGGAGTTGTTTTCATTATGGAAAAGAATTTTGTTTTAAAATTCTGGCAAATATAAGGAATTCGTTCGTTGTAAGGCTATACCTGGTTATTGGTCTTCCTGTATCGGTTTAAAAGCAGGATGCTGAGCAGGTAGCTGATGATTCCCAGGGCAATCGCCAGTACCGTTCCACCAAGAAAAAAGGAGAAACCGGCTTCTTTGAACTCTTCCAGGCTCATGAGCTTCGGGTTCAGGTGCCAGTCATCATAGCCCAATAGCCATTTACCACACAGGAGGCTCAGGCCCCACCATATCGGGGTCAGGGGAAATACACTGATATTGGCTGCTATAAGGAAAAGTGTTTTATTCAGGCGCAAAGCGATGGCAGCCGGGATACCCACCAGTAGCTGGAATCCCCAGATGGGCACAATGCCCATAAATATGCCAAACGCTATGCTGGAAGCTTTGCGCGGATTGGACTCTTCGGGGCGCTGCAAGGCTACCCTGTAGATTTCGCGCCAGCCTTCTTTGGTGAAGAGTTTTTTAATAAGGTTTCTCGGGTGTATGTAGAGCAAGGCCGTAAAGGTCAGGAAGGTATTCAGGATACTGATCCTGGTAAAGTCCTTAAACGGCCTGAAATGTGATATGCGCTCCTCTGCCGGCGGATAATATACCTGCACCGGGATATGGATAACGGGTACATTGCGCCAGGCTATTCTTACCGGGGCTTCGATCTCCAGTTCGTATTTACGGGTAAAATATTTCATGGTGCCCGCATGTTTCAGGGGATAAACCCGGTAGCCGGACTGTGTATCGGGTAGCTTAATGCCGGTTTCTACCCAAAACCAGAAATTAGAGAATTTATTACCGAAGCTGCTTTTGCCGGGGACATTTTCCTGGTTAAGGTTTCTGGCACCAATGATGAGTGCTTCGGGCTGCTCCGCTATGGCGGCTATAAAGGCCGGTAGATCGGAAGCATAGTGCTGCCCGTCGCTATCGATGGTAATGGCATATTCATAGCCCAGTGCATAAGCCTCACGGAAGCCCACTTTTAAGGCATGCCCCTTGCCCTGATTTTGAGCGTAGGAAACGATGTGTAAGTGTTGAAACTCTTTTAAAATATCCGGGGTCTGATCTGTAGAGCCATCATTGACTACCAGGATATTCCGGGTATATTTTTCTATATCCTTCAAGACCTGGGCTAATGTCTGCTGATTGTTGTAAGTAGGCACCAGCACACATACACGCAGTGCATCAAACTGTTGTGATATAGAATGAGGAATATTCATTTGCGGTGCAAAGATTATTCGTTTTGATGAAATTAAAAACTTTTTATTACATTTGCGTTCCTTTTCGAAGCGAAAGTTGGGAAGTTTATCGCTTTGAAAATTCGGGACGTAGCGCAGCCCGGTAGCGCACTTGCATGGGGTGCAAGGGGTCGCTGGTTCGAATCCAGTCGTCCCGACTGGCGTGAATAAGGTAGCAGCAATGCTACCTTATTTTTTTTTATCGTCAAAAAGATCAATTTTATTAGTAACAGTTTAAAAACTTGTGGCGTATACATTATTATGCATAATGTTTAGCAAGTCTGAATAGAAAGCATTCGACAGGCCTTATCCCTCTGAATTGCATATCCGGAACAGCTCATAAAGGGATTTTTAAATCCCCAAGTATCGATTGTTCGACATACGCTTCGCTAACCTATCGAACAGCACGGCAAAGAGGGGAAGAATCAATAGTAGTCCACAAAGACTGAATGCTGTGAACAGTACGGTATACCAACCCTCAACCGGAATAAAATAGCCAAATTTTCTTAGGAAAAAAGCCTTGCACAAAGGCTACTGCCAGGGCTAATAATGATCTATATCCCTTAGGCAGAATAATATATGCCTATAAAAATACCCATTATTACATTTATAATAATTAAATTCGTAGTGTATTTACATTTCTTAAGCGGGCAAATATTGATCATTTATGAGGAATACACTTACTTATTTATTGTTGCTTTCTTTTATTTTTTCGGGCATTTATGCCTGCAATAAGTCAGAACATGATACGGCTAAAACTAATGCAGGTGAGCAGGCATCAGCTATTCATGGCACTTTGAATATGAACCCCGGTGCGCTGCACAATGAAGTAGTAAGTAGCTACATGAGCGATCACCCCCAGGGGCAGACTGATTTCTCTAAAGCAGAGGTATTACAAATGACCAAAGATATCTTATTGATCATGTCTGAAAAGGATTATTATGAAGGTTACCTGTTGCAGGTAGATGACCTGGCTGCAGAAATGCTGCTGGGCATGGAGGCAAGCGGGTATTTCAATGCATCAGGCAAGCTCAAAAGTGCACAGGAACTTAAAGAACTGAAGCTCTACCCGGATAACAATTCCTTACAAAAAGTCATTGATAAGATCAATGTGAATCCTACTGATTCACTGGAAGAGTTTATCGTCTTTGCACAAACGGGCATGAATACGCTGCTCAATTCTGCTTATCATGCCGAGGCGCTTGCATTCAATAGCATTATAGATTCTTCTGCAGCCTCTGCTCCACGGATCATGTCTTCCGTATTGCCCACGATACTGTTCCCTTCTGGCAGTGAGATCAGGGTTGCTTACGCTGATGCCAAAGGCTATACCGAGGGCACGAAAACGGCAAAGGACCTGGGCAAAAATGTTGTGCAGCAGGACATCTGGGGCATGACCTATTCTACCACCCGTTCTGCACAACAATTAAAAAGAGAACTCGGTTTTTAAAAAAAAATCATTGTTTATGACACCTATACTACTACAATCCGGTTTTGAGCCTATGTCCCCGGCTTTTGTCCACTTCATGATCCATTATGACTGGCTGGTCGGCATCCTGATATTAGGTATATTTTCTGCTTTTGCTTACCTGGTCTACCGGGTTTCTTTATGGACCATAAAAGAAATTAAATATAGCCTGTACACAAAGTAAGTGATCCCAAAAAGCTTTCCCTGAAGCTTAACTCAGGTTCACTTCAATCCTGCTCCCCTGCTCTTCATCTTTGATTACAGAAAGGGATACGGGAATTTTATCTTTAAGTTCGTCCACATGCGAAATGATGCCTACAATGCGATTTTCTTTTTGCAGGTGTCTTAATGTTTCAAATACGATGTGCACGGATGCGGCATCCTGTGTTCCAAAACCTTCATCTATAAAAAAGAAATGTTTATCGGCACGGGCATTGGACTGCACACTTTCTGCAAGGGCAAGCGCAAGGCTGAGGGATGCCTGGAAGCCCTGTCCGCCGGAAAGCGTCTTGACACTTCTTGCCCGGCCGTCATTCAGGTAATCCACGATCTCGAAATCATTATTATCATTCAACTGCAGGCTCAGCTGGTTGCGGGTGAGGCGATGAAATCTTACATTGGCCATAGCACAAAGCTGCCTGAGGTAGATGGAAGAAACATATTCTACAAAACCGGCCCTGTCAAACAGTTTTTTCATGATATTAAGCTGTTCCGCGCGGCTTTTCGTTGCAGTAAGTTTCGTGATCAATACCTGTTTCTTTTCCAACTCTGATTTTTCCCATTGGATCATTCCTTTCAGCTGTGCTATTTGTGTGGCAAACTGTTTCAGTTCCGCCTGCAGCTGCAGGAGTGCCTGCTCTTGTGCGGCAAAATGTTCCCGGTCAAATGTTTTATCTTTCAGCTTCTCTTTCAATTCTGCCACACCCATCTGCAGGGCTTCATACTGCACCCGGAAGGCCTGTAATGCATTGCGTATGGCAGCAATGTCCAGGTCTTTTTGCAATATTTCTTTTACCTGCTCGACACTGCTCATTTGATGGGCCTGTAAACGCTGATCTATAGCCTGCAGCTGTGTTTCGAGCAATGTATTTAAATCTGCAATACGGCTATCTGTAGCGGAGCAGGTACTTTCCTGAGCCGCGATGAGCGGGTTGATCTCGTTGAAAGCCCGGTTACTGTGCTCATAATCTGCTTGCAGCTGATCATTACTTTCCTTTAGCTGCTGCAACAATACAGCAATCGCTTCAACCGTATAATGCCTGTAATCGGCTACATCCAGTTGTTTGATGTTATTTTCATGCTGTTGTATCATGGCCTCATTCCTTGCGAGGTCGATACGTAATACCTCCAGCCTGCCATTGGCTTTGTCCAGGTTTTCCTGTTCTTTGTTTAAGGCTTCATGTGTACTTGTCAGCGTAGCTTCCAGTGAAAGTATCTGGTTTTCGGTGGCTTCCAGTTGTTGTTTTTGCTGTTCAAAAACGGTTCTCTCGGCTGCATCAAAATCCTGCCAGCGGAATGCCTGCTGATGACTTGCTATATGGGTCTTTAAGCTTTCTATACTTGTTGCCCCTTCAGTTTTTTGAGCATCAAGGGCTGTAAGGGACACGATAATTTGTTCCACTTTTGATCTTTGTGCTGCAAGCTGTTTCAATAAACCATTTTGTCTATCAATAGCGGTATTGATGCCTGCCAGTTCTTTACTCACGTCGCCGATTGCGGCGATCTCCGGGTGTTCTACAGCGCCACACAAGGGACAGGGAATGCCATCCTGTAAGGTGTGTGTGTATTGTGCCAACTGCTCCTGTACCTGCAAATGGGCTTGCTGTTGTCGCAACAGGTGGAGCTCTGCTTCTATGGCTACAGTCTGTTGTTCAAAGTCTGCGCTATAGCTTTCGCGCGTTGCTCCTTCCCCGGCTAGTGCCGCCAATTGCTGTTCCTCTGCGGCTTTGAGGTCTTCTTGTTTTGATATTGCTTCTGACAATCGCTGGTCCAGGTTTTCCTTTTGTCCCCACCATTTTTCTACTTCCAGTAACCGGGCAGCATTGGGCCGGGAGACTTTCAAGGCGGAAAGTTTTTCTTGTTCCTGTACCAATTGAAGTTTGAGTTCCTTCACTTTTTCCTGCGCTGTTTGCACAAAAGCAGTACCTATTTTTTGCCGTTCATTGATCTGCATCACTTCCCGGCTCAAGCCCTGCAACTGCCCGATAAAGCCCAGTTCCATTTCCTCTATGCGTTTCTGCGGCAAGCTGCTCATTTCGGTTTGCAAAGTATCAAGTCTTTGGCGGATCAGGGACTGCTCTTGCTTCAGTTGTTCCAACCGGGCCTTCTCTTGCCCTGCCTGGACCTGACGTTGCTTCAATTCTGTGCTGGTTGCTTCATTATTGCTTAATAAAGCGGCAAACTCTTTTTGCAGGAGTTCAAAAACCTCCACTTCCCCGGCCAGTGCATCTTTAGCCGGTTTTTGGGCTTCGAGCTGTTGCCATGCCTGCTCTTTCTGTTGCAGGAGTTCCACATCTTCTTTCAGGTGCTTTAACTGTTGCAGCTGCTCTTCGGCTGCTTTACATACACGTTCTTGTTCCCTGAATAAAAGCTCTTCCTCCTGTAATTGTGTTTCTTTTGAAAGAATATTTTCAGCAGTGACCTGTTCAAAGGCCAGCAATTGTCCTTCCTGCTGGTCCAGTGCACTGCGGTTCTCGGCGTAGAGCGTGGCAGTCCTGGCCTGGAGGTCAAAGCGCTGCAGGTTGAAGATCTCTTTCAGCATTTTGGTACGGTCGGTAGCACCCAGTTCCAGGAATTCTTTAAACTGTCCCTGGGGGATAATGATCGTTCTCTTGAAATTCTGGTAGGAAAGCCCGATAATATCGCTTACCTGTGCAGATTCAAGCGGTATCCACTTATCTTCCTCCCAGGTGTACAATACAATGTCTGCGGCCTTTACATCTTCATAGTTTTTTGAATTGCGCCGATAGGACCGGGTAATCCTGTATTTTTTATTTTCGTGGTTGAGGAATTCAAAATCAATATAGGAGCGGCTGGAGCGCAGGTTCATCATATTGTAATTACGGTTGTCCCGGCTGTTCATGCGCTCGGTTTCTCCGTAAAGGGCAAAGGTGATGGCCTCCAGGATGGAGGATTTGCCCGAGCCTACCGCGCCAAAGATGCCAAACAAGCCGGCTTCGGTAAGGTCTGTAAAGTCAATGGTCTGGCGGCTTTGATAGGAATATAAACCTTCTATGGTTAAACTAATGGGTATCATGCTCAGCTGTTCAAAATCTCGTTAAATAAATTCATCAACTCTTCATTGGGTTCCTGTTGTCCATGCCGCGACCTGAAGTAGTCTTTAAACAGGGATTGCATATCCTGGTTCAGGTTCACTTCTGTTGCATTTGTTGCGGATACGCCATCGGCTTTCAGTTTGGGGATTAAAAAAATGATGCCGTCATGTGACTGGTAAATACTTTTACGTTCTGCCGCATTCAGGAAGGTATCGCTTTCTAAAGTCAACTCTACCAGGGCATATTTATTTTGACTCAGCCATTCTACGGCGGTATCTATATTATCGAAAGTTTTACGGTACAGGGGCCTGCCGGATTGCAAAGTAATTCTTTGATACCTTGCATTTTCACCGGGTTGCAGCTCCACAATATTGACATACTTTTCCTGCCCGGCCTCGCTAAAGCTATAGCAGAGAGGTGAAGAGGCATAGATAACGGGCTTTTCCTCTGTGCCTATGTTTTTAAATCCGTGGATATGACCCAAAGCGGTGTATTGTACTTGTGCCGGTATGGCTTCGGAATAGATCATAGTGGCATTACCTATTTTTATCGGCTTCTCGCCTTCCGGCTCTTCAATGATCGCCGCACCTTGTTTGTTCATATACAAGTGTGCGAGGAGCAGGTTTACTCCTTGCTTATCGCAATAGGTATCGGCCAGTTTTTGCCAGTTATCGGCCAGGAGGCGGTTCAGGGAGGCTTCTTTATCTTCGCCCAGGTTTTCTTTGAGTCTTTGCTCATTGGCATAAGCCGTATGCAGGATTCTTACCGGGTAGTCCAGGTGATTCAGCCGCAGCTCGATAAATCCTTTATCGGAGCGGCTGATCGAAAATTGCTCGAGCTCGTAAGTGCTGACCAGTGCATTGGGCTGGCCGATCAATATAATCCCGCAGGCTTTTGCCAGGGGATTTGGCGCATCGATCAAGCCGGGGGCATCATGGTTGCCCGAGATAGCGATGACCGGCCGAGCACCGTTCTTGCTTAATCTTTTTAGTGTTTTATAAAACAGCTCGACAGCATCTACCGGGGGATTGAAATTATCAAAGAGGTCTCCGGCTACCAATACCAGGTCTGCCTCCTGCTCATCAGCGATAGCCACGATCTCTTCCATGACCCTCACCTGTTCTTCCAGCCTCGAAAAGCTGTCCAAACGTTTGCCTAAATGCCAGTCTGCGGTATGTAATATTTTCATCCGTTAAATATTAATGCTCAAATTTAAGCCGATTTTAAACAATACAAGGTAATTATACCTCTGGAACAAATGAGCTATTACTTAATAATAAAGCCATAATAATATGAATTATTATGGCTTTAGATGTGGTTGAAACCAGGTTATTATTGCTTCAGGTAATACAAAGTATTTGAATTTTCTTTCCGGAAAATATCTTTTGCTGCAGCCTGTACTTCTGCTGCGCTCACCTGGGCATAGCGTTCCATCTCAGTATTCATCATACCGGCATCGCCTAATAGTTCATAGTAAGCCAGGTTATTGGCCCTGGCCAGCAGGTTCATATCTTCAAAGGCTACCATAGCATCCAGCTTGTTCACCGATTTTTCCAGCTCCTCTACGGTAATGCCATGATCCATCAATTCTTGTAAGCTGTCTTCGATGGCCTGGTTGCCCAGTTTAGGATCAAT
>Ga0209922_104439_pt1 | contig 10179 bp, 8 predicted proteins | sample ThiBiot_500_biof_FD_183946 | JGI IMG/M metagenome (GOLD analysis project Ga0209922, IMG submission 183946) | Wastewater bioreactor microbial communities from Cape Town, South Africa - Thiocy_expt_500_biof (SPAdes) | ecosystem: Engineered > Bioreactor > Thiocyanate-remediating > Anaerobic-Aerobic ...
TTGTTGCTCTATCAGCAGTTGCAGCATTATTTTGTGTTATTGGTCTTGGAACCAAGGGTTGGTACGGGGGCGAAGTAAATTTATTTTGCGAAGGGTGTCTTACTCCACCGAAAGGTCTATCAATCATTGCGTTTTTTCTTCTCCTTGGTACAACAGGCGCATTCATTGCGCTTCTCATTGGCGTATTAAGAGGCGCTCTTCGATTTATACCGATTGTTTTATTATTTATTTCGACAATATTTTTATTAGCTACGTTTACAGCTTCTGTTACTCCGGCCTTAGGATATTCGTTCGATTTAATGGTTGTAGCCCATTTCTTTTCTTACGTTGCCTTAGCTGCCGCGGCGTATTTGTATGGTCTAGACAGTGGATCTCCAGGTGCGACAACGAATTAGTTGAAAACAAGACAATAAAAACTCTTTACTAACAAATATAGATTTAATCACTAGAAGAAGAAAACGAAAATTGTGTCGTCGTCGTCATCATCGTTGTTTTTTTATATTTGTTCTTTGATCATGAAATAATCATAATAATAAAGAAAAAGGACGTTTCTTCTCGTTAATCGAATCTAATCGTTTGGATAACGAACGCCATTAATTGTCCATGATGTTGGCGTGAATGTTTTGACTAATGATTGTAATCTTTTCAGATGTTGTTCATCGAATAATTCAGCAACTTGATTTAAATCATTCAAAATTGCGTAAGCTGCAGCTACGCCACCGGCTTGTCCATTAGAAAATTCAACTGGATGTAAACGTGTCGCAGCATTAACAAGAAATGTTTGTGCCATTGTTTTTCCAATAACAAATAGATTATCAATATCACGATTGGTCATAGCACGTAAGGGAATAAAATAAGGAAGAACCGAGTAATTCTGTCGAATATACGACGGATAATCGCATAGTTTCATTCGATGTATATCAACATCGTACGCACCGAGACACATTCGATCAGGAAATATGTAACCATGTAAATCCGATGCTGTGCCGTTGATCGTCGAAATATTCATAAGGAAATTATTCAAACCAATTGAACGACGTGATTCACGTAGATAGGGCATTTTAGCTAGACCATGGCAAGTGCCTGTCCATGATGAAGAATTAACGAAAACTGTTCGATTAGTCCATTCGGTGGGTGCATTCGCACGAAACCAATAATGCCAACCGACAGCTTGTTCTTCACCACCGCGTAATGCTTCGAGATTAACTCCACCACGCCAAATGCCAATATCACGATGACGTCGAGCTTCTTGAGGCGATAAAAAGAAATTCTTTCGACCGTAATCATTACCTCGATTACGATTTTGAATAACAGTATCATTGACAGCGACGATATTGATATCGAACGATGAAGTATTCACTCGTCGATAAGTCCAAGCGCGTTCCCAGGGTCGACCTATGAGCGAATATTCGCCGCCACCTTCGGGTTCCGGCAGAGGATTTGGTGGTTCATCGGTTGGATCTTGACGAAGTTGTTCAAGGAAATCAATAGTAAAACATTGACCACATGACCAATTACCATTGCCTGATATATCACCATCGAATTCTTCCATAATACCTTGCAGAAAACTAGCATTTGCAAGAACTAGAACTTCACCCCATGAACTTCCTTCGATAACATACGAAAAATTCGTAAATATCAATTGAGTTTTAGTAAACCATTGACTATCGTCAAGCGAATACCAATCCGGTAGTTCTTCAGATTGAAATCGACAACGATTATTGTCATTATTAATCGCTACGCGTTGAATAGCATCAATGGAAATAATTCGTCGATTACTTGCATCTTTATGAATACGTTTGATGACAGTATTATAAAAAATTCGAAGATTTTTTGTGTGTGGTAGTATAGCTTGTGAATGAAATTGATCTGGTATCGAACAAACAGGTGATACCGAACAACGACCGGTATTACCGAGTACATTTAACATTTGTGTAAATAGAGGATTTCGATTTTCTTCTTGTAAATTAATTGCACCAACATCTAATTTAAATCCCGTACTATCTGTTAATGTATAACCAGCGAAATCCGGTGCACTGAGTAGTTCACTTGTCATTTGACCACCGGTCCAATCGGTCGGCTCGAGAAGACAAACACGATTGTCTAATAATTTCGATGCTGATAGAACAGCACCGAGTGCTGCTGTTGAACCACCAACGATTACCAATTGGCAATCATCGATGATTTGAGTTGCAGAAACAGAACTCAGGAATAAAATAAAGCAAATAAACATCTTTTTTTCTCTCTTCATTCTGTGTGTACATAACCTCTATTTAAATACTCGGTAGATTAGCGATAAGAAAGACAAAACGAGAACATTTTTTTTTTTTTTTATAAAAATGAAATTCGAAAATCTTCCGAATGAATATCTCCTCGATGTGTTCGCTTATTTCAATTCTGTTCATCTCTTTCGAGCATTTTTCGGACTTAACAATCGTTTCAATAGTCTCTTACATCATTCAACATTGATTTATCATTTCGATTTCGAATCGATTTCAAAAAAGCAATTCGATAGTATATGTCAACAATATTTACCATTGGTAATCGAGCAAATTCATTCAATTGGCCTTTCGAATAGCATCGAAACACCCGAACAGATCGGCTATTTTCGATCGTATCATTTTACATTCGATCGATTTATTAATTTAAAAACAATCTGTTTATCGTACATTTCTTTCGATGAAATATTCGATCAAATTCTTCAGGAATGTCGTTCTCTTACACATTTAACAGCTCTTCGAATCGATCATATACGTAATCAATATGATGGTGAAAATATTTGTCAATTATTTAATCTTATTTGGACTCTACCAAAATTGACTCATTTCTATTTAACAAATGTTTCAGCAACTTATTCTGCATCGGATTTACCGATTTCATCGACACTTCGAGTTCTAGTTTTCGATGAATTATATTTCAGTGTTAATCAAATCTATCTTCTATTCAAATCAACACCTCAACTATCTCAGTTAAACATCAGTATCAAACATCTGTATGTTAGCGGTCGATCATTCGAACCGATTTCTTCGTCATTGAAAATCCTCAAAATTCGCTGTTATTCATCACGATGGATCGATATAATTAGTTTGTTTCAAAATCTACCCGATCTATCTGAATTAACATGTGAATTACATCATTTTCCGATTGTTAAAGGATATGAATGGAAAGCCATACTCTCAACTTGTTTGCCGAATTTGAAAATCTTTCGTTTTCTAATGATTTGTAGGTTCAATCAAAGTATGAATAGAGAACGAGTTATCGATGAAATACTTGGTGACTATCGGACATCGTTTTGGATAAATAACGAACGTCAATGGTTCGTTCGATGTGATTGGACATGGCGAACGATTGTCGATTCGAGAGAACCATATTTAGTACTCTATACTCTTCCATATTTCCTCGGATCATTTCGATTCAATGAAATCGGCTATTCGAAATCAACATGTTCGAATGAATTCGACTTTTGGTCGTATGATTCAGTTGATGATCTTCGAATTGAAAAAGACGATGGTTTTATTCAATATATTTCTCAATATCCGATTCGTTTTCCTCGTATTCAACATTTATCCATTCTGTATCATCTTCTTCCAACGATTCAATCGATATTTCCATCATTCGATCATCTCATTTCACTTGATATTCGTTACGATGATGAAAATCTAACTGAAACAGATCTCATTCATTCAATGTCGAATTTATCTTCGATACAATTTCATCAGTATCATCCATCACAATTGAATCTTGACAATCCATCGATTCGTCAAGTTTATTTTCCAACTCATCTAAAATTCAGTCAGTTTACTTTATTTCCTCAATGTGAAGTTCTTCGAATAGGTTTTCATCATCGAGAAATACTAATCGATATTTTACAAACAATGAAACAACTTCGTTCAATAAGTTTTACTTGTTATGATGCAAAGAATGATCTCATCGAATGGTTACGCAAGTATTTTCCTTCGCATGCTTGCATCACGCGAAATGATGACACGAATATGATTCAAATTTGGCTTTGATGTTTTTTTTTCTCTTCTGCGCATAAATAAACGAGTCATTGCATCAGAATAGACGCATTTGTGAAATAGACATGAGTGAGAATAAACGTGCACTTCTTATTGGTAATAATGATTACCGATCGAAGACTAAACTTCAATTTTGTGTTAATAATGCTGAAGATCTTGGAAAGAAATTAAATGATATTGATTTTCAAGTTACATTAGGATTGAATCAAACTTATAAAGAAATGAATGAATTAATCGATGAATTTAGTAAACAAATTCGTTCAAATGATATTGTTATTCTGTTTTTTGCGGGTTACGCATGTCAATTGAATAAACAAAATGTTTTAATACCAATTGACACTGATGACAGTTGTATTGATGTGGAAACAACACTTCGAAAGATTAAAGCTCAACGTCCATTAGCTATTCTTTTCCTATTCGATTATTGTTGTGATAATTCAATGATATTTTCGAATATAAAATCTGTTCGTGATTCATGTCTTGTGTACGATTGTACAGCTGACAAATCAATGGACAATCGAAATAGTTTATTGACAAGTAAATTATTGAAATATATTGGTGAATCGAATTTAACCATTGATGAAATTATTTATGATGTTTGCGATGAATTAACAGAAGAAACAGATAATTCACCATTTCGAATTGGTTCATATCGAAAGGAGATTTATTTAAATACGAATATTCCATTGAATTCATCGGCAATGAAGATGAAATGGTCACAGAATGGTGCAGTTGTTGCAGGTGGATTAAAAGATCAATTGTCACACCCACAAGGTGTTTTTGTCGATGATGACCATCAATGTTTATACATAGCTGATACGAAAAATCATCGTATTGTTCAATGGAATTTTGGTGCTGATTGTGGTCAGACAATAGCCGGTGGTAATGGTGATGGAAATCAATTGAATCAATTGAGTTGTCCACGAGATGTTATTTTCGATGTTGAAAATGATTGTTTGATTATTTGTGATTATGGAAATCGACGAATTGTACGATGGGCACGAGTCAATGGTCGTGAAGGAGAAATTATTATTTCAGATATTGATTGTTCGGGTTTGACAATGAATAAAACTGGTGATCTCTATGTATCTGATTATGCTAAAGGTGAAGTTCGTTGTTGGAAAAAAGGAGAAAATAATGGTGGCGGTGTTATTGTTGCTGGTGGTAATGGAAAAGGACGAGAATATGATAAACTTCGATTTCCGACATATATTTTCGTTGATAATGATGAATCGATTTATATATCTGATTCATGGTATCATCGTGTCATGAAATGGACGAAAAATGCAACTGAAGGCATTCTTATTGCGGGTAAACGAGGTATTTGTAATATCGAAAAAGAACTACGCACTCCACAAGGTCTTGTTGTTGATCATGAGGGTAATGTGTATGTTGCTGATAGTGGTAATCGTCGAATTATGTGTTGGCCACTCTCATCCCGACAGGGTTATGCTATTATAACGGGACATAATCAATTTAGTGGCCTTCGAGGTTTAGCAATCGATCGTGACAATAATCTCTATGTTGTTGATTGTTATAATAATCGCATATTGAAATTTGATGCATATTGAGAAAAAAAAGAACACGTGCTTTTTTCGCAATCTGTCATTCTTCAAAAATTAGACGTATTTTTTTCTATGAGCTAAAAGTAACAAACAAAGGTATGTTTCATTGAATTATCCGTTTCTGTTAATTATCTTATTGTTTTATATGGTATTGGTCATGGAACATTTATTGTTAGAAGCAAAAATGAATTAGCTCAACGGATTCTGATTAGTAAAAAACGGTCTTTTTTATTGAATAAAATCAACTCTAATATTTAACTGTAGGATGTCAAACATTTTCTATCATGTTTTGTCATTAATTGTTTTCAAAGAATCTTTTACTATATAATCTTCTCTATTATCATGTAATCATTTCAAGCAAGCATTTAGAGATGACTACTAGAAGTTTTCTGATAGTTTTACATACTTTTATGATTGTGTTTCACTTAGGATCTAGTGAAGGTATGTTGAATATAAATGAACGTTTTTTTTTAAATTAGAGATGACAAAATGTTTTGCTAATAGAAATATCTTATAATCGACCGAATTTATCGTCATGTGCAGAATGGAATTCAAATGGTACTACAGTTATATCACAAGCGGCGTCTATGTTTATTGATAGAAATAATATTATATATACTACAGATTGGGACAAGACATATCTGCTGGAATGGACTAATGGTGGTGATAGTTTACCTAGAACATCTTCGAATTCTTCGATAAAAATAGGAGAATTCTTTATTACAACAACGGGTGATGCCTATGTTATCGGTGATGGAACAATAAATAAAGTGTTCAAATGGACACTAGTAACTAATGCCATTCAAAATGTTGCAGAATTTTGTTCTAATTTTTTGCATATTTACATATTTATTGCTAGTAATGACATGATTTACTATTCTTTGTCTTTCTATAATCAAGTTGTTGCAAAATCGCTAAACAGAAACCATTCAACTATGATAGCACTTATAGCTGGTGTTGGCATTCGAGGATCCGAATCATATATGCTTCATAATCCTGCAGGAATATTTGTTACCACAAATCTTGACTTATTCGTGGCCGATAGTTCCAATCATCGAATTCAATTTTTCCGTTCAGGAGAGATAAATGGCGAAACGATTGCTGATTCGTTAGCTCCGTACAATCTTCGATTTCCTCAAACTGTTGTATTAGATGGAAATGAAAATATTTACATTGCAGATTCTGGTAACGCTCGTATCGTTGTAAAAACAGTGAATGGTTTCCGTTGTTTATTTGGCTGTATTGCAGATAATGGAGCTGATAGTGCGGAAACTAAAGGAACTTTAACTTTCGATACCTTTGGCAACATATACTTTATTAACAGCAACGGTGATAGGGTTCAAAAATATTCATTGTCAAGTAATATATGTAGTAAGTATAGCTTGTCAATAGTGACTACAATGGATTTTCTTTTTCTAGATTTCACAAATAATACAGAAATGAATAGAACATCTACAATTATAACATCAACATCAACTAATCCAGTATTGATTGAATCAAGATATACATCAAAGTTAACAACAAATCATCCAACATACATGAAAGATTGCAACAATCCAATACATTATTATGAAAGTATCCAGATACAGGTCTTCAAACAGGGCAATTACAAATTTTTCATCAATAGCACTGTAGAAATATATGTTGATTTGTATAAGAATGATTTCAAGCCAGACAAACCAGATTTTAATCATTTTATTCGTCTGGGTGAATATTGTCATGTTATAAATCAAATAAAGTTTATTGCTTATCTTCAACCAACTGAAACATACGAGCTAATAGTGGCCACGAACTCTCCAGATTCTATGTCTTCATTTTATGTAACTGTAAATGGACCATCGCAGATTAGTTCAACTCGGAAAAGTGAGTAGTATTATATGCTCAGAGCAGATCCAGAGTTAAGAATTTCAACATTCGTTCTTAATTTTTATAGATGATTCAATAGTTGTACAAACAATATATCGATCAGCATTTACTGAAAACAGTCAAAAATGTCCTCAAGCCGGCTGCATATCATTAGATTATTATTGCGAAGCCATAGAAGTTTATGTGCAAGAAACAGGTTATTATATAATTCGAAGTAATAGCACGAGATCTATGAGAGGATATATTTACGAGAATAATTTTACTTTATTTGATACTTGGATAAACGCAATTGAAAAGGGCTTAGGTAATGATTGCAATGGTCAATTCAGAATTTTCTTACACCGTCAGATGAATACTTCATTTATACTGATTGCAACAAATGATCCAGGAAAGTCAAGCTCATTTTCCATAACTGTTGATGGACCATCGAATGTTAGTATGAAACCCATAGGTATGCTAAGTTAAACAGACAAAACAAAAGCATTCCTGTCTTTTTAGATCATTTTCCTCCAACTATTCAATCAAATTATTCGTCAGAACTGACTACAAACAGTTCAAAACATGCGCATGAAAATCAATTCCATTTAGAATCCTATTATGAAGCTATACAGTTGACTGTAAATACATCCGGTTATTATATGTTATCAAGCAAAAGTGACTTTAATTGTGATGCAGTTGGCTATCTGTATGAACACTATTTCGATCCATACAATCCGCATCCGACTTTAATCAAGAAGAATCATGATGCTTGCGGTGAAGGCGAATTTAAGATTACTTCTTACTTGCAATTCGGTGTCACCTATGTATTGATTGTAACAACAGGTAACATGAGATCATGCGCTACTGGTGCATTTTCAGTCATTGCTCTTGGACCTGACGAAATTCAAATGAAATTTATTGGTACGTGTATCATCATTTCAAAAAACTAGGAAAATACTTGTTGTTTTATTAAGATAATATTCCACCAATTTTTGAGTCAGAATATAAATCGGAATGGACGGTTAATTGTTCACGATTTAATTACAATGATTGTCGTTTCCCATTGTACTGTTATGCAGCTATACAAATCAATGTGATTCAATCGGGTAACTATACCTTGGCAGTCTATGGTTTTACGGACATGGTCGAAATTTTATATGCACAACACTTCAATCCATACAAACCAACTGATAGATTAATCTATTATTCGAATGAACACTGTCATTCAGAGTCCACGTCAGGAAGGAAAGTCACCTACTTAAAGTCTCATGATACCTATGTAATAGTTGTATCTACATGTGGTCAAATAGCAGAACATTATTTCAAGATAGATGTATTGGGTCCAAATAATGTTACTTTCAATCGCATCAGTAAGGGTCTTAGTATTTTCCTTTATATTACTTTCACTATTATGTTTATTAGCACTTCGAGGAACATATACATCAGAACTAACAAAAGAAACTCAAGTTTACCCACGAGTATGCGGACAAGGAAATTATCACTATGAAACTATTCAAGTTAAAGTTGAACAGAATGGTTCTTATGCATTCGATGGTAACAATAGTATTTTATTATATGGATACCTCTATGAACATGACTTTGATCCATCATATCCAAATGAAAATTTAATAACACAAAGTAACTTCACATGTGGCAAACATTTTCATGTCGGAGCATACCTTCAAATTAATACGATATACATTTTGGTAGTGACCACGTTTGATCCAAATATAAAAGGATCTTTCACATTACGTGCTATCGGACCGAACAATATCACTCTTGATCGAATCGGTAAATAGAATTTTCTCATCGAATATAATCTCATGGAATTTATTTAGTGAAAGAACAAAGTAGTTGTGTGATCGGAGATCAATGTAATTTGTTTACAAAAGCTATCGGCCTGACAATTAATGATATTTTACGGAACCAAATTCAATTAGATACACCACTGACAAAACAACCCGTTTTAATTCAAATAGCTACTGCGATAACCATGATTATGTTTATAGTTGGTCTCATCAATGGCGCCTTCAGTTTCATAACTTTCAAGAATAAAGAACTGAGAAATGTTGGTTGTGGTATATACTTATTTGCATCTTCAATAACATCACTATCAACAGTTACAATATTCACAATTAAATTTTGGTTTGCTGTTCTCATTCAAATGCATTCAACTGTTCGTTCGTCAATTCTTCGAACAGATTGTTTATTTCTCGGTCCATTTTTAAAACTATGTTTATATTTAGATGGTTGGCTCAATGCTTGTATTGCCATTGAACGAACAGTCAATGTATCAAAAGGAGTAACATTCAATAAAAAAATGAGTCGACATATGGCTCGATACATAATTGTGATCTTACCAATTTTAATTATGAGCACTATTATTCACGAACCGATACAACATGAAATATTTGAATATCCAATCCAAAAATACGTGTTAATCGAGAATAATAACTCAACAATGAATGAATCAAGTGAATATGAACCGATCATTGAACATCGTGCTATATGTAAGGTGCCGGCAATGCGAAATTTGAGCAAATTTTTTTTTTCGTTTTTTTTCTCATAGATCGATAGAGTAAGTCAAACTGTATCTAGAAATACCCTGTTAAACTTTTTTGAGCATTGCTTTCCATAAAAAATTTCGAAAACACTATTAGTCAAAAATAGTCTTCGAGATCACAAATCCCCGTGACACTTTTTGACTGGTTCATGGCTTTTTTCATCAATTAACCTTAGTTTTATGATTT
>Ga0209922_104449_pt1 | contig 10164 bp, 8 predicted proteins | sample ThiBiot_500_biof_FD_183946 | JGI IMG/M metagenome (GOLD analysis project Ga0209922, IMG submission 183946) | Wastewater bioreactor microbial communities from Cape Town, South Africa - Thiocy_expt_500_biof (SPAdes) | ecosystem: Engineered > Bioreactor > Thiocyanate-remediating > Anaerobic-Aerobic ...
TGGATTTTATTTTCATATTTACCCAACATTTCATCACGTGTTGTCCATTGATAACCTTTTTCATCGACAAAATGTCGTTCATCTTCACAAATTAGACAATGTGCTGGTTGCACTGATGCACTCGGATGCCATACACATCACAGTTTACACATATATAACACGACATGACACATAAGATTATCTTTCGTTTTTGTGTCCCTTTGTTTATAAACAAAAAAAAGATTGTTGTTCTTTATTCAATAACGCATAAATTTCTGTATTCGATGATTTACAGTATCTGATACGTAAAGATTTAGTTGAGTGTCTAATATTAATGAAACAGGATTATTTAATAGTGAAGCATTAACACCAGAAATACCAGTAATACCAGCAATTGTCATACCATCACGTTGTCCCGGAGGAAAAAATTGTACTCGTTGATTACTACGATCAACAACATATATGTTACCCATCGGATCTAAAGTAACATCTCTTGCACATAAAAATCCACTTGAACTGTTACTAATTGTTCCATTAAGATAACCGGCAATGAGCGTCCAGCTCGAAGCACCTAACGACCATTGAATAACATTATTTGTATCACATTGAGAAATAAAAAGACTATTTGTTACTGCATCATGATATGAACTATATTGAGCACTAAGCTGATTGCTATTAAGACCTTTTCCATTGCCTCCAGCTACAACAGTACCATTAAGAACACCAGGTGGATAATACATAATTCGATAATTAAAATAATCAGAAACATAAATTCCATGAGTAATCGAATCATATGTAATTCCATAAGGAGAGTTAAATGTATCCGTTGAATTGCCCATAATACCTGTCATGCCTGCTATTGTTGTCCCCGTTGATGATCCTCGAGTCCATAGTTGAATTCTCTGATTAGCTGAATCTGATAAAAATACATTTTCATTTAAATCAATAACAACATCAGAAGGACGCGAAAGGAACCCAGCTCCCGATCCAGTTATTCCTGAACTATCACCTGCTACTGTTTCACCAACTAATGCATTTTTTGAATATTTCTGAACTCGACTATTGTAATCATCGGCTATGTACAATGCATTCGACCAATCTAAGTCTATTCCACGAGGAGTAGATAATTTATCTGAAGTATTTCCCGGCTGACCTGTCACACCTGCCACTGTTATACCAGTTGAATTCCACCGAAGAATAGCTTGCTTAGGTTTTTTCGCCTTGGTTCTCGTCAATAAAACCGCTAAAATTGTTGTGATTGCAATAATTAAAATAAATAATGCAATCAAAACTTTCGCTAAACATCGACGATTAGGATATCTATACACAATCACATGTTGAAATAAAAACAACAGTAAAAAGAAATAGACGTACCGTTTCTTTTTCTTTATCTTCGTATAGTCGGTTACATTTGCTCGTATGGTTTGCGTATTCTCATAAGGGATTAGTACTGTCGAGAATTTAGATCCATGAGAATTTGCCGTTGATTGTACCTTGAATATTCATTATTTGAAAGAAAATCAAACAAAACATCAGAGAGACGTACTGAACGTGAATTATTTGATTTTGGTCGAATAGAAACATGTATAATGCGTGTTGATTGACTTCCTCGTTTTTTTGATTTTGAACGATGAGTTCGATGATATGACTGTTTGATCATAGTGACTATAAGCAAGATTTTTTTCTTTTTAATAATCAAACAAAGAAAATGTTTTGATGAGTATATATTCATGAAAGTTGAGGGTTTCGCAAAGAATTGAAATTCAATTTGCATTTCATTTTCGCAGCAGAAATTGAATTTTAATTAGCCCATGAAATTCTTGAAAGAGTACTTATTCAAACTAATTTAATTCTGTATTGATTTTAATAGCATAAGAAAAAATATAATATCTCGATAAAGACCGAAGGACGTTTAAAATATAAAAAAGTTACTACTGAAATAGAAACACTTCAACACCTTTATCCTGGTATTTTTGTTAAATTTTATTAAATTAATAAATGAAGTGAAGGAAAGAAATTTGCACTTTGGAGTTGTTTTTTTAAACAAGATTAAAGTTTTGGTGATTTCAAACTTTGAAGCGGTAGGACTTAATTATATGTCTCATCGGAAGTCATAGGTTTAAGCATCATAAACACGCTGCTTTGCTGTGATTGATGCTCGACAAATCGGGCAATTAAATTGCTTCTCGAGAATTTGATCAGCACAATGTTCGCAAACACATCGATGACCACAAGGAATTGTGTCAACAATGGCCACTTTTCCCATTTACAGATTCTGTTTTCCTTTTCGTTCTTATTTCTATGAACGATGATTGCGCTTATTCAGTACAACGAAACATATCGTTGTATAATAGAGTATCCTTCACCTTATTCAAATCGTGACAATTGCGCACAAAGCGAAGAACAATGAGTGTGTCACATGTGTATCGCATTAGTGTTGTGTAACGTTACATCTACTTATATTCTGTTCGTTCTCTCTCTCTTCTCTTGACGTATATAAAGCGTGTCTCTCCTTTGTATTAAACATGATTTGGAGTCATGAAGTAGCTCTAAATAAATATCATATACCGAGGGTGGCGGTACGCTGCTTCTCCATTTCATCACTCGTAACGAAAAGAATATTCCACCTATTCATTGCGACCAAAATTCGTTACAGGAATAAATAGAAAATCACGTTTGTCTAAACAAACAGCACAGACTAATGATAATTGTTTTTGCTCAGTTAGTATAGTTGGTTCCAATGCAAATCTATTCCAGACAGTGCTAAGTTTTTGATAACATTTTTCACAGGCAGCCAAACTTTTCGTACTGGACCGGGAAGAAAACGGAGTTAAGAACAAATTTCGCATCAAATTTATGGTATTCGATCGAGGTCGTTGTTTTCTATGTTTGGTTTCATTCAGAAGATCATTCAAATTAGTAGAAATTAAGTTTTCACTTGGCTCACAAAAGCAAATACGATTGAAAATTGTCAATGGCTCTTCTGAAAATTGATTATTTAACAAAAGATAAATAAACATATAATATTTTGCTTCGTCAGGATCTTGCGTAAAAGTGTCTATCAGGTTTCTGACAAGACAAGATAAATCATTGTTAATGTTTTCTGAGTAAATAGTGCCTTCTAGTTTTCCTTCTGTCGATGATTGAAAATCACCACGCCATACATCCGTTGAAGACCAACCAAAATAACGTTTCCATGAAAGCAAACCATAAACCGAGATGCATGTTCTATGACTATCCTCATGTATACCTTTGTGTTGATAACAGTAAATAGGATATTCATTATCATTATTCTTCGATGAACGGCCTTTTCCAGTATGCAATGCTTCACATGGTTGAAATTCTTCGAGTCTATCCGATAGTTTTTCTAATGCTTTTTCACAAATTTCATAAATAACACGTTCCGAAACGAGTTCACGTTGACCATAAACTTGAACAGCGAGACAATGAGCTAAAACACGTATAGCAAAACGACAACAATGATCAAACCATGCTGGTGAATGAATCGATTGTAAATTGTATCGATAGAGAAAACAACATCGACTTAATTCGATAATCTGATTATCATTACAAACAATAATTTCATTTAGAAGTGTGTGTAATGAAACTGATTTACCACTTTGAACAATTGGTAATACACGTCGAAGTATATATAACCATTGAATATGTGTAAGCGCTCGATCAACAAAACGATTTCTCATAGTAGTAAAAATACCTTTCAAATCCATCACTTGTTTATTGAAAAGTTCTTGTCCATCCAATATTCCAGTCGTGGTGCGTTGTAATTGTTCTTTATGAGTTAAACAAAAACATTTAATGCCCGAAAAATAGAGTCTTAAATCATTGGCTTCTTTGCCATGTATCTCAAAAAATCTTTCAGTAGTAATATTGTGGTCAAGCAATTGAACTAATGAGGCTGTGTTCCGTACGAGAATCAATAGTGGACGATTAACCATTTGACTAACTCCATCATTGGCTTTCAATGCAAATTCACGGCAGCGAGTTAAATAATCCGTTGATGCAAAATCATCATAACCTATTATCATGACAGCATTGCTCATAATGTACGCTAGTTTAGGGAAATACTCAGATACTGCTCGTCGACGTTGTTGAGCTTTTTCTTTCGTTCGTGATAAATGTTGAAAACTTCGTCGAGCATAATGAAGTAATGGAAACGCAGAACCTTTCTCACCATCACAGTCCAAAATCAATGTCTTTTGATTTGTGTTGGATCGATTCACATAACAATTAATATTAGCTGTCGTAGCACCTTTCTTTTGTCGTTCATCGATACATACAGGACCATTCGTCATAACATCGTCTAGAAATTCATTTAATAAATGTTTGACGATAAAACTCTTGCCATTTACTAAATTATGTAAACTATCTAACATAGCTTGGTCATGATTTTCACTAGTATCATTCATTAATGTATTTATAACTTCTTCCCATTGTCTTTCAGGAATGATTTAATGAGTACACTGATTCAATTTCAATTTTGAACATAGATCTCTTCAAAGTAAGCGTCAATAGAGGACTGAAATCTAACAAACATGTAAAATCATGAAATATTTCTTATCTTCGTCACTTTAACGCATTTATTACCAAACAGAAAATTCTCATAGATTGTCGTTGTTTCTTATTTATTTTTAGAACTCAGATATAGCTTTTAAATATCGTTCTCCTGACTTTTGAACAATTGCTTGTGCATTTTCTTTAATAATTCCATCGGTTCCATAGATAATAAAAGCATCATAGAGTCTATCAAAACGAACAAGTTGTAAATGTTCAAGAATTCGTCGAATTTTCTTTTCATTCAACGGAATATAATTGAGGAAACTATGCATGAATGTAACTTGATTTCGATCCATACAAATTTGAGGTTCATCACCACTAAGTAAAACTCCTTTGTTAGATGCTCCTTCGGGCCAATATAATACTTGTGATCCATCAGAATGTCCTCCTGTACGAATAAGTTTCAATTTTCCATTTCTCTGTGCAGATAGATAGGCACATTACCGAAGGAATGACTCCAAACCATAATTATCGTGAAAAAAAGCGGATGAGAAATAGCAATTGCAGAAATACCCCCTAATTTATTAATAGAATCGATCGTAGTTTCATCGAGAAACGATACACAATCCCAAAGAATATTTCCATGTGATGTTTGAAGCAAAAGTGCACGTTGACCAATGGCAGATCGTGGCTCAGTAATACTCGAAAATATACCCGGCTTTTCACATTGGATTTTATTTTCATATTTACCCAACATTTCATCACGTGTTGTCCATTGATAACCTTTTTCATCGACAAAATGTCGTTCATCTTCACAAATTAGACAATGTGCTGGTTGCACTGATGCACTCGGATGCCATACACATCACAGTTTACACATATATAACACGACATGACACATAAGATTATCTTTCGTTTTTGTGTCCCTTTGTTTATAAACAAAAAAAAGATTGTTGTTCTTTATTCAATAACGCATAAATTTCTGTATTCGATGATTTACAGTATCTGATACGTAAAGATTTAGTTGAGTGTCTAATATTAATGAAACAGGATTATTTAATAGTGAAGCATTAACACCAGAAATACCAGTAATACCAGCAATTGTCATACCATCACGTTGTCCCGGAGGAAAAAATTGTACTCGTTGATTACTACGATCAACAACATATATGTTACCCATCGGATCTAAAGTAACATCTCTTGCACATAAAAATCCACTTGAACTGTTACTAATTGTTCCATTAAGATAACCGGCAATGAGCGTCCAGCTCGAAGCACCTAACGACCATTGAATAACATTATTTGTATCACATTGAGAAATAAAAAGACTATTTGTTACTACATCATAATACGAACTATGTTGAGCACCAAGTTGAGTGTTATTAAGACCTTGTCCATTACCTCCAGCTACAACACTACCATTAAGAACACCAGGTGGATAATACATAATTCGAAAATTAGCAGTATCAGAAACATAAATTCCATGAGTAATCGAATCATATGTAATTCCATAAGGAAAGTTAAATGTATTCGCTGAATCACTCACAACACCTGTCGTGCCTGCTATTGTTGTCCCCGTTGACGATCCTCGAATCCATTGTTGAATTCTATGATTAAGTGTATCTGCTACAAACACATTTTCATTTAAATCAATAACAACATCAAAAGGATGCGAGAAGAGCCCAGCTCCCGTTCCAGCTATTCCTGAACCATCACCTGCTACTGTTTCACCAACTAATGCATTTCTTGAGTATTTCTGAATTCGACTATTACCTTCATCGGTAATGTACAATGCATTCGACCAATCTAAGTCTATTCCACGAGGAGTCGATATTCTATCCGAAGTATTTCCCGGTTGACCTGTCACACCTGCCACCGTTATCCCAGTTGAATTCCATCGAAGAATAGCTTCTTTATTCGATCTTTTCGTGTTTGTTCTCGTCAATAAAACTGCTAAAATTATTGTGATTATACTAATTAAAATAAGTAATGCAATTAAAACTTTTGCCAAACATCGACGATTAGAATATCTATATACAATCATATGTTGAATTTGAAAAAAAGCAACAAAAAACAATAGACACACTGTTTTTTTTTCTTTTTCTTTGTGTAGTCTGTTACATTCGCTCGTGCAGTTTGTGTCTTCTCATCAGGCACTACTACAGTCGAAGATTTGAATCTATGAAGATTTCGAGAATTTGTCTGTGATGGTGCCTTAAATATTTATTATTTAAAATCAAATCAAACAAAACATCAGAGAGACGTACTGAACGTGAATTATTTGATTTTGGTCGAATAGAAACATGTATAATGCGTGTTGATTGACTTCCTCGTTTTTTTGATTTTGAACGATGATTTCGATGATATGACTGTTTGATCATAGTGACTATAAGCAAGATTTTTTTCTTTTCAATACTCGAACAAATAAAACTTTAGATGAGTATATATTCATCAAAGTTAAGGACTTGTCAAAAAATAGAAATTCAATTTGCATTTCATTTTCGCAGTAGAAATTGAATTTTTATGAGTCCACGAAGTTCTTGAAAGAGTACTTATTCAAACTAAATTAATTCTGTATTAATTATAATATCATAAATGTCCTAACTTTTAATACCTATTTTGAATGAATTTGATTACGGTATCAACTGGAAAAAATATAATATCTCGATAATATGCTCATAAAGCTGATTGAGAGAGACTACACGCTTAAAATACAACAAAAGTTACCACTGAAATAGAAACAGCTCAACACCCACATGATGGAAATGTACTAAAATAAAGTACGATTTTTGTATGCATATTCTGATCTATCGTTGTAATATCTTTTTTTTTGTTACGATCTCCATAACAGCTGAGAAAAATCATAGTTTATTCCACTAGACTTTGATGAAGACTTGAGATATGTAACACTATGCATGAACGGTTATGATAATGAAATAATCCTGTCGCTCGAAGCAAATTTACTAACGTGTTATCCGAAAAATACAAACAATCTGTACTATTATCAGATTCACCTTCTCATGTGAAAACAAATTACAAGAAATTAATTACATCCTCTTTTATAACTATTTGTTGTACTTTAAGACTTCTTTTTTTCTAGTTCTCTCAAATTTCTATGGTTCGGTAAAACGCAGATCATACACCTTCGAACCGAACCGTTCCCAACACTGCTGCAAACCACAGTTTACACAGATATAGCATGACATGAAAAAATATACTTATAAAATTCAACACATGACAGACATGTTTATCTTTCGTTTTTGCATTCCTTTGTTGTTTATTCAATAACGCATAAATTTCTGTATTCGATGATTTGCAGCATCTGATACGTAAAGATTTAGTTGAGTGTCCAACGCTACTGAAACAGGATTAGTTAATAGTGAGGCATTAACACCAGAAATACCATTAATACCAGCAATTGTAGTACCATCACTTTGTCCCGTAGAAAAAAATTGTACTCGTCTATTATCACGATCAACAACATATATATTACCCATCGGATCTAAAGTAACATCTCTTGGACATGAAAATCCACTTGAACTGTTACCAATTGTTCCATTAAGATAACCGGCAACGAGTGTCCAATTCGAAGCACCTAACGACCATTGAATAACTTTATTTGTATCACATTGAGAAATAAAAAGACTATTTGTTGTTGCATCATGATATGAACTATGTGGAGCACTTAGCTGAGTGTTATTAAGACCTTGCCCATTACCTCCAGCTACAACACTACCATTAAGAACACCAGGTGGATAATACATAATTCGAAAATTAGCAGTATCAGAAATATATATTCCATGAGTAATCGAATCATATGCGATTCCACGAGGAGTATTAAGTGTATCCGTTGAATTGCCCATAACACCTGTCGTGCCTGCGATTGTTGCCCCTGTTAATGATCCACGAGTCCATTGTTGAATTCTCTGATTAAGTGTATCTGCTATAAACGTAGTTTCATTTAAATCAGTAACAACATCAAAAGGATGTGAGAGGAGCCCAGCTCCCGATCCAGCTATTCCTGAACCATCACCTGCTACTGTTTCACCGATTGATGAATTTTTTGAATATTTTTGAATTCGACTATTGCCGTCATCGGCAATGTACAATGCATTCGACCAATCGAAGCCTATTCCACGAGGAGCAAATAATTTATCCGAAGTATTTCCTGGTAGACCGGTCACACCTGCCACCGTTATGCCAATTGAATCCCATTGAAGCATTGCTTGTTTACGTGTTTGTGTCTTGGTTCTCGTTAATAAAACTGCTAAAATTACTGTGATTATACTAATTAAAATAAACAATGCTATGAAAACTTTTGCCAAACATCGACGATTAAAGTATCTATATACAATCACATGTTGAAATTAAAAACAGCAGTAAAAAACAATAGACGCACTGTGTTTTTTTCTTTATCTTCGTGTAGTCTGTGACATTGGGCCGTGTAGTTTGTACGTGCTCACTAGGCACTACTACAGTCGAAGATTTGAATCTATGAAGATTTCGAGAATTTGTCTGTGATGGTGCCTTAAATATTTATTATTTAAAATCAAATCAAACAAAACATCAGAGAGACGTACTGAACGTGAATTATTTGATTTTGGTCGAATAGAAACATGTATAATGCGTGTTGATTGACTTCCTCGTTTTTTTGATTTTGAACGATGATTTCGATGATATGACTGTTTGATCATAGTGACTATAAGCAAGATTTTTTTCTTTTCAATACTCGAACAAATAAAACTTTAGATGAGTATATATTCATCAAAGTTAAGGACTTGTCAAAAAATAGAAATTCAATTTGCATTTCATTTTCGCAGCAGAAATTGAATTTTAATTAGCCCATGAAGTTCTTGAAAGAGTACTTATTCAAACTAATTTAATTCTGTATTGATTATAATATAATAAGAAAGAATAGAATATTTCGATAATATTCTCATAAAGTTGATCCAGATAGATCAGACGTTTAAAATATGTAAAACTTACTACTAAAATATAAACATTTCAACAACGCTAATCAATAAATGAAGTGAAGAAAAGAAATTTGCAGTTTGGAGTATTTTTTTAAAATAAGACTAATGTTTTGGTGATTTCAAAATTCGAAGCAGTAGAGCTTAATTATATGTTTCATCGGGAGTCAAAGGATTAAACATCTTAAACACGCTGTTTTTCTGTGATTGATGCTCGATAAATCGGGCAATGAAGTTGCTTCTCGAGAATTTGATCAGCATAAGGAATAAATAGAAAGTCACATTGGTTATCGAAACAAATAGCACAGACAGGGCTAACGTTTTCTAAGAAAACAGTGGGTTCGAAATTTCCTTTCCTCATATATACATTTGTGTTGATAACAGTAAATAGGACATTGATTATTATTACAAACAACAATTTTGGGTACGTACAAGCGTTCGATCAACATAACGATTTCTCGTACATGTAATGCCCGAAAAATATACTCTTAAATCATTTGCTTCTTCTTTCGTTCGTGATAAATGTTGAAAACTTCGTCGAGCATAATGAAGTAATGGAAACGCAGAACCTTTCTCACCATCACAGTCCAAAATCAATGTCTTTTGATTTGTGTTGGATCGATTCACATAACAATTAATATTAGCTGTCGTAGCACCTTTCTTTTGTCGTTCATCGATACATACAGGACCATTCGTCATA
>Ga0209922_104450_pt1 | contig 10163 bp, 9 predicted proteins | sample ThiBiot_500_biof_FD_183946 | JGI IMG/M metagenome (GOLD analysis project Ga0209922, IMG submission 183946) | Wastewater bioreactor microbial communities from Cape Town, South Africa - Thiocy_expt_500_biof (SPAdes) | ecosystem: Engineered > Bioreactor > Thiocyanate-remediating > Anaerobic-Aerobic ...
ACGTGCACGGGATCGGCGCGTGGCCGAACCCGCCGGTCGCCGCGCAGAGCGAGGTGTACGACCTGCTCGCCGCGTGGGGGCTGCCGACGAGCCCGCACACGAAGGTGTGCCGCACGATTGACGAGGTCGCGGACTTCGTCGCGTACTTCGGAGAGCACCGGCACGACATCGAGCACGAGCTGGACGGCATCGTCGTCAAGGTCGACGAACTCGACCTGCACGCCGAGCTCGGCGCGACCAGTCGCGCGCCGCGCTGGGCGATCGCGTACAAATACCCGCCGGAGGAAGTGCAGACCAAGCTCCTCGACATCGTCGTGTCGGTCGGCCGCACCGGGCGTGCGACGCCGTTCGCCGTCATGGCGCCCGCGCACGTCGCGGGAAGTGTCGTGCGGCAGGCGACGCTGCACAACCAGGACGTCGTGAAAGCCAAGGGTGTGCTGATCGGCGACACGGTCGTGCTGCGCAAGGCCGGCGATGTCATCCCCGAAGTGCTCGGCCCCGTGGTCGATCTGCGCGATGGCACCGAGCGCGCGTTCGTCATGCCCGTGCACTGCCCGTCGTGCGGCGCGGTGCTGGCGCCGGCGAAGGAAGGCGACATCGACCTGCGCTGCCCGAACGCCCGCTCGTGCCCCGCGCAGGTGCGCGGCCGCGTCGAGCACATCGGCTCGCGCGGCGCGCTGGATGTCGAGGCGCTCGGCGAGGTGACGGCGGCCGCGCTCACGCAGCCGTCGTTCCCCGAGACGCCGCCGCTCGTGACGGAAGCGGGCCTGTTCGGTCTGACCCTCGAGCAACTCGTGCCGATCGAGCTCGTTGTGCGCGATGCTGAGACGGGACTCGTGAAAGAGGACGAGGAGGGCGTCGCGAAGATGCGCGCCCCGTTCCGACGCAATCCGACCCCCGCCGAGCGCAAGGAGGGGCTGGAGGGTCCGCAGCCCTCGGCGCAGGCGATCAGGCTGCTGGCCGAACTCGAGAAGGCCAAGACGAAGGAGCTGTGGCGGCTGCTCGTGTCGCTGAACATCCGGCACGTCGGGCCGGTCGCGGCGCGCGCGCTGGCGCAGTGGTTCGGGTCGCTGGATGCCATCCGTGCCGCGTCCGCGGAAGAGCTCGCGGCCGTCGACGGTGTGGGCGGCATCATCGCCGAGTCGCTGCGGGAGTGGTTCGCCGTCGACTGGCACCAGGAGATCGTGCAGCACTGGACGGAGGCGGGCGTGCAGTGGGCGACCCCGGGGCATCCCGGTCCTGGTGCGGCCGTCGCGGCCGGTGGGGTACTCGAGGGGCTGACCGTCGTGGCGACCGGAACGCTCGAGGGCTACACGCGCGAGGGCGCGCAGGAGGCCATCATCGCGGCGGGCGGCAAGGCGGCATCCAGTGTCTCGAAGAAGACCGACTTCGTCGCGGCCGGCCCCGGCGCGGGTTCCAAGCTCGCGAAGGCCGAGGAACTGGGCGTGCGCATCCTGGATGCCGCGCAGTTCCGCATCCTCGTCGAGCAGGGCCCCGGCGCGCTCAGCTTCCCGTCGTGAGCTGCAGCAGCGATTCGCGCACCTGACGGCGCAGCACCTTGCCGATCAGCGACTTGGGGAGCTCGTCGACGACGAAGATCCGGCGCGGCACCTTGTACGGGGTGAGGATGCCCCGGACATGGTCCCGGATCGCCTCCACGTCGACGTCGCCCGACCCGTCGAGCACGACGGCGGCGACGACCTCCTCGCCGGAGTGCTCGCTCGGCAGGCCCACGACAGCGGCATCCACGACGTGCGGATGCTGACGCAGCGCGTTCTCGACTTCGGTGGGCGCCACGTTGAAGCCGCCCGTGATGATGAGCTCCTTGATGCGGTCGACGATGCGGACGAACCCGTCCTCGTCGATCTGGACGATGTCGCCCGTGCGGAACCACCCGTCGACGAACACCTCTTCCGTCGCCTCGGGCTTGCCGTAGTACCCCTGGAACACCTGCGGGCCGCGCACGAGCAGCTCGCCGCGCTCACCGGCGGCGACGTCGACCGTGGGCTGGTCGGGGTCGACGACGCGGCACTCGGTGCCCGGTAGCGGCAACCCGACTGTTCCGGGCTTGCGGTTGCCAGCGACGGGGTTCGCCATCAACACGGGCGAGCATTCCGACAGTCCGTAGCCCTCGACGAGGAATCCGCCGGTCGCCGCTTCGAACGGCACCACGAGCTCGTGCGGCAGTGCCATCGCACCCGAGATCGCGACCTCGGTGCCCGCGAGCGAGATCCCCTCGGCCTGCGCGGCCTTCAGCAGTCGGTCGGCGATCGGCGGGACGAGTGGCAGGAACGTCGCGGGGTGCTTCTTGGTCACCTCGAGCACCATGTCGGGCTCGAACCGGGGGAAGAGCACGAGGCGTGCCCCCATCGACATCGCGAACGTGAGGCACAGCGTCAGCCCGTACGCGTGGAACATCGGCAGCACGGCGTACACGACGCATCCCTTGCCGCGCTGGATCGACGGCACCCACGCCTGTGCCTGCCGCGCGTTCGCCAGCAGGTTGCGGTGCGTCAGCACGGCACCCTTGGGGGTGCCGGTCGTGCCGCTCGTGTACTGGATGATCGCGACATCGTCGGTGGCGGGCCCGGGGAAGCTCTCCGGCAGCGGCGGCGTCTGCACGAGCTTGTCCCACGAGATCGCGCCGGCGGTGCGCTCGGTCAGCGCGGAGCGCGATTCGCGGGCCTTCGCGATCGGCAGGCGCAGCGCGAAGCGCAACGTGAACGGCATCGCACGCGTGACGTCGACCGAGATGAGGTTCGTCACGGCGAGGTCGGCCGGGAACTGCTGCACGGTCGAGACGACCTTGCTCCACACGATCGCGGTCTTCGCGCCGTGGTCCTCGAACTGCTTGCGCAGCTCGCGCGGCGTGTACAGCGGGTTGTGCTCGACGGCGATCGCGCCGAGCCGCAGGATCGCGTAGAACGCGATGATGTGCTGCGGGCAGTTCGGCAGCACGATCGCGACCGTGTCGCCCTTGCCGACACCCAGGGCCTTCAGGCCCGCGGCGGCGCGCTCGATGGCATCCGACATGTTGCGGTATGACGTCTCGCGGCCGAAGAACTGCAGCGCCGGGGCGTCCGGATAGTCACGAGTGGATGCCGCGACGATGTCGAGCAGGGTGCCGGTGACCGGCTCGAGCTCGGCGGGTACCCCCTCGGCGTAGCTGCGGATCCAGGGGCGTGGTGGCTCGAACGTGGTCACGCGGGCCAGCCTAGCGACGGGGGTTTGTCCGGCGCATCCGCCGCGCCACGGCGGACCGGCGGTGCGGAGCGGCCCAAGTAGACTGGCGTGGTGTCTGAAATCACCCCTGATCTCGTGCGCCATCTCGGCGTGCTGGCCCGGATCCAGCTGGACGACCACGAGGTGGAGCGCCTGACCGGCCAGCTCTCCGCGATCGTCGACAACATCGCGAAGGTGTCGGAGGTCGCGACCCCCGACGTGCCCGCGACGAGCCACCCGGTGCCGCTGCAGAACGTCTACCGTCCCGATGTCGTCGGCGAGATGCTGACCGTCGAGCAGGTGCTGCAGAATGCGCCGGATGCCACGGAGGACCGCTTCAAGGTCACCGCGATCCTGGGGGAGGAGCAGTGAGCGACCTGATCCGTCTGACCGCCGCCGACCTGTCGGCCAAGCTCGCGGCGGGCGAGGTGTCGAGCGTTGAGGCGACGCAGGCCCACCTCGACCGCATCGCCGCCGTCGACACCGAGGTGCACGCGTTCCTGCACGTGAGCGACCACGCGCTCGAGGTCGCCGCCGACATCGACCGCCGCCGCGCCGCGGGCGAGCAGCTGGGCGAGCTGGCCGGCGTGCCGCTCGCGATCAAGGACGTGCTCGTCACGACCGACATGCCCTCCACGAGCGGATCGAAGATCCTCGAGGGCTTCCTCTCGCCGTACGACGCGACGGTCGTCGCGCGCTCGCGCGCCGCGGGCCTCGTGCCGCTCGGCAAGACCAACATGGACGAGTTCGCGATGGGCTCGTCGACCGAGCACTCCGCCTACGGACCGACCCACAACCCGTGGGACCTCGACCGCATCCCGGGCGGCTCGGGCGGTGGCTCTGCCGCGGCCGTCGCCGCCTTCGAGGCGCCGATCGCGCTCGGGTCCGACACCGGCGGCTCGATCCGCCAGCCCGCGCACGTCACCGGCACGGTCGGCGTCAAGCCGACCTATGGCGGCGTGAGCCGGTTCGGCGCGATCGCGCTGGCATCCTCGCTCGACCAGGTCGGTCCCGTCTCGCGCACCGTGCTCGACTCGGCGCTCCTGCACGATGTCATCGCCGGCCACGACCCGCACGACGCGACGTCGCTGACGGATGCCTGGCCGTCCTTCGCCGCGGCAGCGCGCGAGGGCGCCACGGGTGAGGTGCTCAAGGGCCTCAAGGTCGGCGTCATCCGCGAGCTGCCCGACTCGGGCTTCCAGGCGGGTGTCTCGGCGTCATTCCGCGAGTCGCTCGCGCTGCTCGAGGCGCAGGGGGCCGAGATCGTCGAGATCAGCGCGCCGCACTTCGAGTACGGCGTCGCCGCCTACTACCTGATCCTGCCTGCCGAGGCATCCAGCAACCTCGCCAAGTTCGACTCGGTGCGATTCGGCCTGCGGGTCGACGTGCCCGGCGGCACGGTCGAGGACGTCATGGCGCGCTCGCGCGACATCGGGTTCGGCGACGAGGTCAAACGCCGCATCATTCTCGGCACCTACGCCCTGTCGGCAGGCTACTACGACGCGTACTACGGCAGCGCGCAGAAGGTGCGCACGCTCATCCAGCGCGATTTCGACACCGCCTTCGCGCAGGTCGACGTCATCGCGACGCCTTCCGCGCCGACGACCGCGTTCCGCCTCGGCGAGAAGCTCGACGACCCGCTGCAGATGTACCTCAACGACGTCACGACGATCCCCGTGAACCTCGCGGGCGTCCCCGGGATCTCGATCCCGTCGGGCCGTCGGCATCCAGTTCATCGCGCCACTGCGCGAGGATGCCCGCCTCTACCGCGTCGGTGCGGCGCTCGAGGCACTGCTCGTGGATTCGTGGGGTGGTCCGCTGCTTGACCGTGCCCCCCAGCTGGGAGGAGCCCGCTGATGGCCAAGGTCGCACTCATGGACTTCGACGAGGCGCTCGAGCGGTTCGAGCCCGTCCTCGGCTTCGAGGTGCACGTCGAGCTCAACACCGAGACCAAGATGTTCTCGGCCGCCGCGAACCCCGCGCACCCGTCGAACCACGATGCCGCGCCGAACACCCTCGTTGCGCCTGTCGACATGGGCCTGCCCGGGTCTCTCCCGGTCGTCAACGAGACCGCCGTGCGGTACTCGATCTCGCTGGGTCTCGCGCTCGGCTGCGACATCGCGCCGTCGAGCCGGTTCGCGCGGAAGAACTACTTCTACCCCGACCTCGGCAAGAACTACCAGATCAGCCAGTACGACGAGCCGATCGCGTTCGAGGGTCAGGTCGAGGTGGAACTCGAAGACGGCACGACGTTCGAGATCCCGATCGAGCGCGCGCACATGGAAGAGGATGCCGGCAAGCTCACCCACATGGGTGGTGCGACCGGTCGCATCCAGGGCGCCGAGTACTCGCTCGTCGACTACAACCGTGCGGGCGTGCCGCTCGTCGAGATCGTCACGAAGCCGATCTACGGCGCCGAGGCGAACGCTCCGAAGCTCGCCGCGGCGTACGTGCGCGCGATCCGCGACATCGTGATCGGTCTCGGCATCTCGGAGGCGCGCATGGAGCGCGGCAACCTCCGCTGCGATGCGAACGTGTCGATCCGCCCGCGCGCTGCGGCCGGTGAGCCTGTCGCACCGCTCGGCACCCGCACCGAGACGAAGAACGTCAACTCGATGCGGTCGGTCGAGCGCGCCGTGCGCTACGAGATCCAGCGGCAGGCGGCGATCCTCGCCGCGGGCGGCACGATCACGCAGGAGACGCGCCACTGGCATGAGGACACCGGCACGACCTCTCCGGGTCGTCCGAAGTCGGATGCCGACGACTACCGCTACTTCCCCGAGCCCGATCTGCTGCCCGTCGCGCCGTCGACCGAGCTGATCGAGAGCCTGCGCGCCGCGCTGCCCGAGCCGCCGGCCGCACGCCGTCGCCGGCTGAAGGATGCCTGGGGCTTCGCCGACATCGACTTCCAGGGTGTCGTCAACGCGGGGCTGCTGAGCGAGGTCGAGGCGACCGTCGCCGCCGGCGCATCGCCGGCATCCGCCCGCAAGTGGTGGATGAGCGAGATCTCGCGGCTCGCGAACGCGGAGGGCGTCGAGGCATCGTCGCTCATCGAACCGGCATCCGTCGCGGCGCTGCAGCAGCTCGTCGACGCCGGCTCGCTCACCGACAAGCTCGCGCGCCAGGTGCTGGAGGGCGTCATCGCCGGTGAGGGCACGCCGCAAGAGGTCGTCGACGCCCGCGGGCTCGCGGTCGTCTCGGACGATGGTGCGCTGATCGCCGCGATCGACGAGGCCCTCGCGGCCCAGCCGGACGTGCTCGAGAAGATCCGCGACGGCAAGGTGCAGGCCGCCGGTGCCGTCATCGGCGCCGTCATGAAGGCGATGCGCGGCCAGGCCGATGCCGCGCGCGTGCGCGAGCTCGTCCTCGAGCGAGCCGCGGGCTGACCCCGCGGCATCCCTCGCGCCGCCCCGGCCCCGTGCCGCGGCGTGCGCCCCATCTCCCGCGTGTCGGTGGGGTGGGGGAGGATGGGTGCGTGGGACGCGGCGACGGGAGCGGAAGGCGGGTATCGGCGGCGGATGCCGATGACACCGGCACCCGCATCCTGCATGTCGACATGGATGCCTTCTACGCGTCCGTCGAGGTGCTCGACGACCCGTCGCTCGCCGGCAAGCCCGTCATCGTCGGCGGCATGGAGGGGCGCGGAGTCGTCTCCAGCGCGACCTACGAGGCGCGCCGCTTCGGCGTCCGCTCGGCGATGAACGTCGCGCAAGCGTTGCGCCTGTGCCCGCACGCGATCGTCGTCGTGCCGCACTTCGAGCGCTACGCCGCCCTCTCGCGCCAGGTGATGGCGATCTTCCATGACGTCACGCCGCTCGTCGAGCCGCTGTCGATCGACGAGGCGTTCCTCGACGTGTCCGGTGCGCGGCGGCTGTGGGGATCGCCCGGCGAGATCGCCCGGATGCTGCGCGCGCGCGTCAAGGCCGAGACGGGCCTCGTCTGCAGCATCGGGGTGGCCGCCACCAAGCACGTCGCCAAGATCGCCTCGACGCTGTCCAAGCCCGACGGCCTGCTCATCGTCAGCGAGCCCGAGACGGCACAGTTCCTCGCGGGATTGCCGGTGCGCGCGCTGTGGGGCGTCGGGCCGAAGGCGGCCGAGGCGCTGGAGGCGCGAGGCATCCGGCTCGTCTCCGACATCCTCGCCTCGCCGCAGCGCGTCATCGAACGCGCCCTGGGGCCCGCGGGTGGGGCACGCATCTGGCAGCTCGCGCACGGAGAGGACCCGCGCACGGTCGAGACCGAGCGCATCGAGAAGAGCATCGGCCACGAAGAGACCTTCCTGCACGACATCGCGGATGCCGGCACCCTGCGCAGCGAGCTGCGACGCCTCTCCGACCGGGTCGCGGCGCGCCTGCGCGACGGCGGCTGGGAGGCGGCGACGGTCGCATTGAAGCTGCGCTACGCCGACTTCACGACGATCTCGCGCGCGAGCACGCTGCCCGAGCCGACCGATGTGGGCCAGCGCATCGGTGACGTCGTGACGCGGCTGTTCGATGCCGTCGAGCTCAGCCAACCCGTGCGCCTCATCGGCGTACGCGCCGAGAAGCTGCGTCCGGGCGGAACCGGCGGTCTTGCACTGTGGGACGACGACGAAGACTGGCGCCGCGTCGACACGGCCCTCGACGATGCCCGCGAGCGCTTCGGCGGGGGAGCGGTGACCCGCGCGAGCACGCTCGGCCCGCGGCGCGACGTGAACGCGCTGCCCACGAACCCACGGCTCCCTCGCGAGCACTGACTCCCACGACTACGGTGGGAGCATGCCCAATCTCGCACTGGAACTCGGCAAGCAGACCGCATCCATCGGCGTCACGAGCGTCTATGGCGAGCAGCAGGATGTCGACGGCATCCGCATCATCCCCGTCGCCCTGTCGTGGCACGGGTTCGGCGCGGGCGAAGAGCCCGGCAGCGGAAGCGGTGGTGGCGGTGGCGGCGCCGCGATCCCCGTGGGCGCGTACATCCGCAAGGGCGATGACCTGCGATTCGAGCCGAACCTCATCTCGCTCATCGCGGTCGGCATTCCGTTCGTGTGGGTCGCCGGTCGCGTCCTCAGCCGCATCATCCGTGCCCTCAAGCGCTGACGCGTTCGACGCGGCGATCCGTCGCGCCGCCGAGACGGTGCAGGATGCCGTGGTCGCAGCCGGCCTCGCGCGCGCCGTCATCCTCATCGACGGACGGTCCGGCGCCGGCAAGACGACCCTCGCCGCGCTCCTGCGAGAGCGCTGGAGCGGTGACGTGCAGATCGTCGCGCTCGACGACGTCTATCCCGGATGGGACGGACTTGCCGCTGGCGCCGAGATCGTCCGCGAACAGATCCTCGAACCCCTGGCGAACGGCACATCCGCGCACTGGCGGCGGTGGGACTGGGCGCGCGCCGAGCCGGGGGAGACGATGGTGACGGATGCCACGACGCCGGTCATCATCGAGGGATCGGGCGTGCTGACACCGGCATCCGCTGTGCTCGCGCCGATCCGTGTGTGGCTGGAGTCGCCGACCGCGTCGCGTCGCGAGCGCGCGCTCGCGCGCGACGGCGACACGTATCGCCCGCACTGGGACCGCTGGGCTGCGCAGGAGGACGTGCACCTGACCGCGGATGCCCCGCGCGATCTCGCCACGATCATCATCGACGTGCCCTGAGTCGGACGGGCAGTCCCGGGCCCCCGGCGGGTCAGTCCTCGAGCGCCTGCAGCAGCCCCTCGAGGCGGAAGCCGAGCCATTCGTAAACGCCCACGCGCGGGTCGTCCGGGTCGCCCTGCTCGTCGTCGGAGGAGATGCCGATCCGTGTCGCCATGACGAGGCGGATCGAGGTGAGGGTGCGCAGCCAGGCGGATGCCGCGGGCGCGTCCAACTCGACGACGAACGCCGACGTGGCATCCGCAGCGGCGACATCGCCCGGATGCAGGGTGACGCCGTCGCGCTGCAGCGTCGTGAGCACGAGCCCGGCGTCATCACGGCGACGGTCGAGCAGGTCGCCCTGCGTGAGACCGCGGAACTCGGCAGCAGCTTCCGCATCGTCGCGATAGGCGTCGGGGACGAGCCGCAGGATCGCGGGGTCGTCGAGGCCGTCCTCATCCACCGTGCCGGCGATCAATTCGGCGAACTGCTCGACGAGGCCGGTCAGGTGCGCGGCTTCGAGCAGCGACATCTCCATGAGCAGCTTCGTCATGCCTCGCCCTCCCGGACCGTGGCCCACAGGCCGTAGTCGTGCATCGCCTGCACGTGCAGTTCCATCTGCTCGCGCGCGCCCTCGGCGACCACGGCATGGCCGCGGTGGTGCACGGCGAGCATGAGCTGCTCGGCCCGGTCGCGCGAGTAGCCGAAGTAGGTGCGGAAGACGTACGTCACGTAGCTCATGAGGTTCACCGGGTCGTTCCATACGACGGTCTGCCATGGCCCCGCGGTCGCAGACGCCGCGTCGAGATCGGTGCGCTCAAGGGGCAGGGTGGATGCCACGGCGGCCATCATGCCCAGCCCAGCTCGTGCAGGCGGTCATCGTCGATGCCGTAGAAGTGCGCGATCTCGTGGACGAGCGTCGTGTGCACCTCGTCGCGCAGCTCGTCGACATCGTCGCAGACGTCGAGATGCGGCTCGCGGTAGACGATGATGCGGTCGGGCAGGTCGCCGAGGCCGTACTGCGCGCGTTCGGTGAGGGCGAGTCCGTCGTAGAGCCCGAGCAGGTCGAGGGAACCGTCCTCGGGGCGGTCTTCGACGACGAAGACGATGTTGTCCAGACCGTCGACCATGTCGTCGGGCAGGCGATCGAGTTCGTCGGCGACGAGCGCTTCGAACTGTGGGGCATCCATCTCGAGCATCGTCCTCAACGCTACCCGCTGACAGAACGCAACAGCCCGGATCCGTTGCGGATCCGGGCTGTTGCGGATGGGGTGGCTAACGGGGCTTGAACCCGCGACCCCCGCGACCACAACGCGGTGCTCTACCAACTG
>Ga0209922_104466_pt1 | contig 10130 bp, 6 predicted proteins | sample ThiBiot_500_biof_FD_183946 | JGI IMG/M metagenome (GOLD analysis project Ga0209922, IMG submission 183946) | Wastewater bioreactor microbial communities from Cape Town, South Africa - Thiocy_expt_500_biof (SPAdes) | ecosystem: Engineered > Bioreactor > Thiocyanate-remediating > Anaerobic-Aerobic ...
CTAATCTTGCTAATAATATCCTTATAAATATTATCGTAAGAAGCTTGTAAAAGAGGACGAAAAATTGATTTTTTTTTCTCATCATACGTTTAGTTCTTGCTGACATTATTTATTCTAACTGGTATTGGCTTAGGTATATTAACAGCTTTAGCTTTTTCTTCGATGCCAAATCGAGATGTTTTTCTTGCAAATTACACATTGATACAATCGAACGATTCATCATTTATCAAACAACTTTCCAATGAAATATCATTGACAGTCAAAATAAAAAATGAATCAATCGACGAATTATCTCGTTCCGTTGCCGAACAACATCCTTTACCAACTGGTGCTAATCTTACAAATCTTATTTTAACATACAGAACAAGTCATGTTTGGTGTTTTGCTGACACGAAAATCATATCGGAAAATCTACGTGAAATTCTCAAACATATATCGAATAAATTCTTTTTTATTTCAATCGGTATTGTAACAATATTCTATACGATTACGTTTCTACTTGCTTTGCATCGTCAAAATCCTCGTATACGAGCATTGAAAAAGAGTTTAAATGTTATTAATAAATTCGATGCATATCCAAGTCAATATCGATCGTCACTATCGGCTAATTCCAATCAACCAACGAGTCAGCTAAATCAAAAAGCTAAACAACGAAAAGATTCAACAAATTCCAGTTCACCAATATACACATTTGACAAAACGAATACATTTAAAATTGAATCACGAAATGCTGCTACAAATGATAATCAACAATATGAAATGGCGAGTTTTGTTAGTAATGATGATGCAGAAGAGTCAAATGCTCTCGATACACCTAAACAAGATTATCCTATGAGCATACCTGAAGCTACATCGGATGAAAAATTTCTAAATGCTAAACAAGTTTCATTTCAAGTTGAAGATACGAATGATCAACAACAATTAGAATCTCTGACGAATTCATTTAGTTCAGATTTAGATCGACGAAATGGCAAATATTACAAATTTCCATGTCCATGTTCGAGAACACGACAATTTTTAATTAAATTTCATTTCGCTCAACCAACATTGGACATTCAACAATGGTTATGTTCTTGTTGTATGAAAAAATCATCAAAATCAACAACAAGAAAACGAGAATCATCTTTATTGAATCCTATCGAAGATGAAACATCAACAATTTTACCCTCGACATCTCTATCGACTGTCAATCATCAACATCATCATTCGACAACAGGTGAAACATTAAAACGTCAATTACATCGACATCGTTTGAAACAACTTCGTATGGCGTTAACATTTCTGATTATCACAATATCATTTGTTCTTTTCTATTTACCATCGATATTAAATGCTGAACGAATTATAAAAAGTCCGTTGTTAGTTTATTATTTATTTTTATGTACACACGCATTAAATCCAATAATCTATTGCTTTATGAATGTGAGCCTACGTGCATATATATTGACTATGTTCCGATGTCGAAAACGTCGACAACGTGGACAAAGTTTGACTGTAGGTACAATGGCAAATGCTTAACAAAAGAAGAAAATTAACTCGTGATTTTTTCTTCGTCTTCTTCTTTTCTTTTTTTGTCAATGTTGTTTATGTGATATTGTGTTGAATGTGAACATTCGGAAAAGAAATAAATTTATTTCGAGAAAATTAGTATGAAAACCCTTTCAAAAAGAAAACAAAACAGATTCCGTTTGGGGATTTTCAAGATTTCCGAAGTTATTTTCTTTGAATGAAATTGGAACTGTCCTCGAGTGTGTTTAGATATAGAAGTGGAAATGTTCCTCTTTCTCTAGTGTCATTTAAGATACAATGGAACATCCGTTTGACTTGTATGTACTTGATTCAAATTGGAGTCAAGGTCTCGATGATGTAATGACTGAAAATCTTTTTCATGGACAATATACTGCACATGTCATGATCAATATTTATTTCAAAACGCAAAGTACATAATCAGTTCTCTTTTTTTTTCGTTCTTATTTTTCTTTTTTTTTCTCCCTGTCGGTTATTGACGTATTATTGATCGAGAAAAGAAATTCGTTAAACACATATTCACCTAAAACGTACACATGTTTTTTTCTTCTTAACAAGACAGATTAATCGAAACGAATCGTTAATACAAAAGAGAGAGAAAAAAGAAGTGCAAAATCAAACGTCTTTTTCTCTCAGTACTTTCTTTAGACTTGTTTCGATTTGTTGTGTGTGTGTACATAATCTATAATGGCAACATTAACATCAGGAACTAGTAGATTCATGCATTCGTCTTCACAAGATTCACGTAAACATTTCTTATGATTAAACAAAAAAAAACGACGACTATATCGATCTGATTATTTCTCATCTTAGCATCATCAGCAACAACAACATCACCGAATCCACATCCATTTTTACGTTTCAATATTTTAACATTTCAAATTCATAATAATCATACAACGGATTTAAAAACGGTTATAACTCAAGTTGAACTCAAAGAAAAACAACGAACAGCAAAACATAATCACGAAAGTAAACGAACACAAAACGCATGTGCGACACGTTATTTGCATTTTGTTTCTTTTAAGCACCTGCACGAATTAAATTACCGTTGTATAATGACAAAGATCGATGTATACCATTCGATGCAGGATTATTACCGAAAATCAAACGACAAATCATCATTCGAATTAGTTCGAATAATATTATCTACACATATGAATCGGATTTAGGTGCACTGAAAAAATTAGCTGATGGCCATCGACATCGAGTAAAAACGCGAGGACAAAAGAAAGAAGACATTGAAAGACAAGTTGTCATATTCTAGTTTTACTTTACGCCAAGAGCGGAAGCTGAAATGATTATTAAATATAAAGGTAGAGGTTGTTGAGAAAATTAAATACTTTATTAGGGTTGCTTATTTTGCAGACGCTTCGGGTCGGACAGTACGCGAAACCCGTCATAGTCAGACTGTAAGTCGATATGCCGAACGGCGTCAACAAATTTACACTCACTACGGTCATGAATTTGTTCCGAAACTTTTCAAATTGCCGACATTTTGTTCTGTATGCAGTGAATTTCTCTGGTAGAAATATGTTTTCATTTCATGATAATAACTAATTGCCTATTTATTCTCAATAGGGGATTTGCATATCCAGGCTATCAATGTCAACGATGTGATTGTGTCGTACATAAAAGCTGTTATAAAACCTACGCATGTCCTTGCTCAGGAAGAAAATATTCGAATGTATCGATCAATTTTCAAAGCAAGACATTCATCTCGTTCTGTACTTATTTATTTAGTTAAATGTTCGTCATGCTGATCATCATTTTGCACAACTACCATTCTCACTAAAACCATTCTTCTGTGATCATTGTGGAAGTTTTATTCGACCGGGTCATGCTCAAAGATGTTCAGGTGAATATTATTTCAAATGATTTGTTTTTGAAATCTCAATCAATTCAGATTGTGCAATGACACTTCACCGTCGTTGTACATCAAAAGTCGGCAGTTATTGTGGTTGCGAACAGAACGTTTTAGATTTCTATGAAGAGTGGAAACAAACGGTTTGTTAATACACAATCGAATAATTCTCGTTCATTTTTGTTTTTCATGTAGCATGACAATGATTTAAAAGAAGAAGATGTTTATAATAATGATTTGTACAAAATCTATTCGACTATCGGTCAAGTCAATCAACAGCAAGCAGCACAAAATGTTGTCGAACGATTTTCAACACGATATCGACCCGAAGTGACGTCCGGTTTTCATGTCTCACATTTTCGATTCATACGTACACTCGGTCAAGGAATGAACGGATCAGTATGCAACAAATAATCGTTGTTTTTCCTAGGAGAAAAATTCTCGTTATTGAATTAGGTCTATCTCGTTCAATACAGTCGAAATTATTATGCAATGAAAGTTCTCCGAAAGAATCTGGTTTTAGAAGGTCAAGATTTGCCTTATGTTATGCTCGAACGAGAAATCATGATTCAAAGTCGATCGAATCCGTTTATAATTCAATTGATGTATGCTTTTCAAGATGCTCAACGATTATATTTCGTCATGGAAGTAGCTAAAGGCGGCAATTTCTATCGACTTCTAATCAAACAAGCACCGAAACCATTTCCATACGAACGAATTGTTTTTCATTCGGGAGAAATTGCTTGTGCTCTAGCATTTCTGCATTCCAAACGAATCGTTCGTTCTTTCTTTCTTTCTTTCTTTCTTTTCTATTTGCAAAATCAAATTTATCGTTTATTTTTCCATAGGCATATCGTGACCTCAAACCGGAAAACGTTCTTGTATTTGACGACGGTCATATTAAACTCGGTGATTTCGGTCTATGTCGGAAAGATATCGATCAACATCCACGTGCAACGACATTCTGTGGCACGCAAGAATATATTGCCTATGAAATCTACAAACATTGCGAATACGACGAAAATGTCGATTGGTGGTCATTAGGCATAATGATTTATGAATTATTTACATTTGTCACACCATTCTATGACGAAGATGAGATGCAGATCGAAGAAAATGTTCTTTCCAAAGATGTTTATTATCCGGAGACAATGCCCAATGAAGCTAAAACGATTATTGCTGCATTTCTCGAACGCGATCCAAGAAAACGACTAGGAAACAAATATTCACTACATGGACACATCGGTGACCAATTATTTTTCAGTCCACCGTATACATTGCAAAATATTGAAAATAAACGTGTACCACCTCCATGGAAACCATCAGTAAGTGCCTACATAACATTTTGATTTGTTGATTTTTCTACGAAATGATTTGTAGGTATTGACCTCGTTTGAACCAAGTAGTGAAGAATCACGTCTTTCTGAATTGGAAGAAAAAGACAAGATCTTACTTTTATCAACACCACCAGAAACATTTCGTGGTTTTTCATACGTTTGTCCGAATATAGTTACTAGTTTCTAATAAACTGATTATTTTCTTTTGAAATTCGTTTTTTTTTGTACAAATTTGTTACCGGTGAAAATAAAACGAAACAATAAATAATCTGTGTTTGACGTTTTTTTTTCGTTTGATAACGAGGCGTGAGTATTTGCCAAACACATACATGTTCGGTGTTATGCACAAACATTCCCAGGTAACTTTTTTTCTTCTTCTTTTTGCTTTCGATTAATCGGATAAATATTGACTACCGCATGCACTTGATTCACTTAATAAATTTTACCTTTTTTTCTTTGGTTGTTTATTTAGGATTTTTGTCTTTTGAGAAATCTATTATTGATAAACAGAAATGACATCGAAATGAAATGAAAAGAATAATACTTTTGAGACTATTGATTAAATATTCGAGTTTTGGATAAAGAAGAAAATCAAAAACAAAACTCTTGAATAGGTTAAAAATATCGAACTGAAAGAGCATTTGTCAATTTTGTTCTCGACCTTTGACTAAATCTAATTGATCGAACATAAGAGATCAAATAAGAAAAAAAGATCGATCTTCTCATATGGCATCGATTATATATTCATTTCTTAGAAATCAATGTATATTTGATATCCTGATAAATAATGGTACTTCCAAATAATCAAAAGCAATCTCTTTCGACTGAGATTTTTGTTCTTCTTCTCTGCATAGATGATACTCGTGCTTGCTCCATATACTCGATATTTCTGCTAATTTATTGCGATTCTTTCATCGGCAAATGCCATGTTGATCAGGAAAAAAAGAAACATGGCCAGCTTGTAATCTGACGATTGCCCTCGTCAATAATCATGGTAAAAAAAAACTAGATGAATATAAACATGTATGTCTATATATATACACACATATTGACAGAAAAAAGAGACAGAGAGAGAAGAGAGATCTTCTTGCAAGGTTTTGATAAGAGAGTCAACGAAATTGATTGGTTTATTAATAGTATTCATCATATGAAAGAACATGTGGATTCCAGATGAATTCTTAGCACTTAAACGAGGCGTTTATTTGCTATTGTTGAGAGTTATAAACTCTCTTGTGTTGTACAATAGCTCTTCTTCTTCTTCTTGTTATTTTTGGTTGTGCTGACCGATTCTTTATTGATAGTCTGGCTCAAGTGTATAGATATTTGTCATTTATAATTCAGTTTCAATGTTCTTCATATATTGAAAAATGAGAAGAAAAGAAGAAGAAGAAGAAGAAAAGAACGTTTACGTGTTCGTTCACCATCATTCGACGACGGATTTAATAATTCTGCTCCTTTCTTTCTTTTTCTCTTTCTGATAGAGTGATATTTTTGTAAAAAAAACATAGACACACAACGACAGAAAGAAAGAAGCCACACTACATATTGACATACATAGAGTCGTTTCTCTATATTTTTTTTGTTGCTCGACTCGTCCACTTTTTATTTATTGTCTTTTTCTCTCGCTCTCGTTTTTTTTTCTCTTCTGTTCGCTCGCGTTTTTTTTTCTTGTTCTAGAAAATACAGCCCCAACGAACATTGTTAGTAGCGTTGGCATGTAAAAAAAGCTCTTTCTCTCATTTTTCTTTCTCTTCTTTGCTTCTTTCTTCGACTGTTCGTTTACTGCTTGAATCAATAACAACAACAACATCATCACAACTATTACCACCACCACCAACACCAACACATTTATAGACAAAGAGCATGAAGGCACAACACATAAAGCAAAGAACATAATGGAACAACAACAAAATTCCCAACCAGAAAGAAATCATAATAATAAAAATAACAACAACAACAACATCAGCACTGGTAACAGACTTCTTGAGTTTTCACTTTAAAAATAGAACAGAAAACTATTATTCACACATCTCCTTTTAAACAAATATTATGATACCATCAACATTAAAAACAATTTTTATTGATGGCGAATTGGACGATTCATCCGTTTTACTTGATGTTCAACATCCTTATCGAGACAAAGATCTTTTATTAACAAATCATTTCGATGACGTCGAAGATGATGTTCACGATCAGGTAAATTAAATCAACACTTCAGTATTATTTATCTTGGGAGTTAATTTCTTTTTATCAGAACGTACCTAGTGTTATGAATAACTTTGTTATGTTTAAAAAAATCAGAAGAGATTTTATTCGCAAAACATTGCAGCATTTTTTTTTCTCTTTTTCCTGTTCTTCAGCTGAAATCAAGGTGCTATCTTGTCTAGTCAAATAATGTTGTTTATGCAGCATAGATTCGTTTTTCGACTAAAATGATATCGAAAGATAAAAAAGAACGAATAAATGAAAGTTTGTTTCAGTTTGTTCTCGACTTGTGCTTCTCCGTTCTTTTATTTTCAGGTTGAAATGAAAAGAAAAAAACTACCGGATTTCCTCTTCATTTCTTGATTATGATTAAACAGAGAAACCAAATCATTCCAATTAGATATAATCTTCCGTTATCTGCTTCTTCACGAAACAGAAACAAAAAAAAGAAAGATGAAAGATTTCATAGAGATAAAACAGAATTTTTTTTTTGTTAGTTATATTGTTCAATAGGAATCTCATTTAGATTTCTCGTTATTTATCGTATTAGATTTGCTATATCTGTTTTTCTCTTCTCGAAAGAGAAAGCTGCAAACAATTCAAGCATAGATAATATAGAACTAATTTTTCTGTCCGTTGCGGTTGTCATGATGTCCTCAAGCTATAAACAACATGTATGCATCTTCGTGATTATTTTCTATTTCAACGATGCTCTTCATTGACTATCTGCATATGCATATTCAGAATATATTAAAATTGACCATTAGATTAAGATAAGACTTTCGTCTGTTCATCTATTCTTCGCTTTTTTCCTTTATATGCATAGACACCTAGACGATGAAAGAATTGATTAAAAAAAGAAATTGTTGATTTCTGTCTAAAAATGTCTAGTTTGATTTTGTTATTATTTCTTCCTCGAATTGTTTTCATTCAATTAATTTCTAACCAAGTTACATGAAGAAATATAACCTTGAGTAGCAACTAGTTGCATATACGTCTTAGTTGGGCATAAGTTTCGATTTCTTTCTGTGTTATTTCAAGCAAATAATATGCTTGTACCGAGATCGATTAAAATAATTTAAGTTCCTGATCTGACACACAATTGAAATCGAAACGACAGGAAATGAAAGAATAATTATGGTAACATAGTTACTTCGTACGACAAATGAGATATTTGCATTCTTATTTTAATTATAAAAACACGAGTTATGTATAAATCTGTGCATAAATTACTATTATAAAAGCATATGCGTGTGTATGTTCAATTTGTCATATGCAAATGTGCATGATTTGTCTATATCTTTGAACATTAAAAAAAAATGTTTCGAACGGAAATCATTAGTTGTTGCTTTCGAGGAGAACTCGAAAGACAAGATACAATCAGTGAGTTCAACTGTCTCTTGACAATCGTCAACGGTAACACACACACACACACACACGCTCCTTGATCATATGCATATGTCCATATGTGCATACAGCCACATACGTATGAATATATGAGAAGAAAGAGCGAGAAAACGAAAGAGAAGAAGAAGAAGAAAAAAAAAAGAAAACAGACACCTTGACAATCTGTTCTCTGCAGAGTGTGTATAGAAGTACATGATTGCCGAGAAGAGAGGAAGGAGAGCATAGAAAAAGAACGTCGAGAAAAAAAAATCGAGAGACGAAGCAAACTAGAGACATAAGGAGAGAAAGACGAAGCAAATTTGACAAATCATTAGTCAGTTATACGCACTATATTTCATGCGACATGCTGACAGAAAAACAATCCGTTCGTTATTATTAACAGCCGAGTAATCGCAGGAATAATGGAAATGTTCGATCTGGATAATGATTTATGGGTAAGTGAAATTGATCGGTTTAAAATAGTAACTAGAAATTAGACTGAATGTTTGTCCGATTATACACCCTTATTTATTGACATTTCGAACAGATTTGATTTCGTTTTATGATCTTATACTTCATGTGAATATTTAGAAAACGAAACTAAATTCAACTTTATCTTATTTAAATACAGTCGTTGACTAAATGACTTTTTTTTTCTCTGATTAAACATAAATGTACTGAAATAAAAAAAAAACAATATGAAATCAGCAGGAATCATAAAATATTCGTTAGTTACCTAGTCGTATAAATGCATAAGCATATGAGTACTTGTCGATAATGACCTTTCGTCGAACGTGATCGAGTACACCCTTGTTTAATTAAATTTTCTTGTTATTTTTTTTCATTAGAGTTCACCATTTTTTGGTTTATTTCCTCCGACGTCCGACGGACCACCGAATACATTTCTCTCCACCTGTCCTAGTCATAATAGTTCAGGTTCAAGTTCAAATGGCTCATCAACAGCATTTTCATTCACTGATTCAGCTTATGCATCGTCCCAATCACCACCTCCACCACCCTCATCATCGAATCCATACTCAATTAGTTCAACCAGCCAATCAATTTCAATCATTCGTGGTCTACAACCTCAACCACAACAAAATCAAACTTCTCTACTACCGAAACAAATCATCAAACCACCGGTAACATCGACACATTCGTCATTACTTCCTGGTCTAACAATTCCTGTTATCCATCAGCATCATCACCATTTTCTCACAAGCAAATTCAACGACATCAAGATTATCACGACAATTCATGGAATTGTCCGGCTTGTCAAGAAGTTTACAAGCAAAATCATGCGAAAGTTCTTCAATGTTTTCATTCATTATGCGAAACATGTATTGACAAATTCTCTGACAATGATAATGGAAATTTAACTTGTCCATTATGTAGTTTAACAACTATGTTAACCGATATTCTACCTGATTATACGCTACAAAATAATCAATCAAATGAATATACGTTATCATTTGGCGAAAGTTCGGCGCAATTTTGTACGGCATGCAAAAGTACAGAATCTATGGCTGTTGCTAAGTGCTTCCAATGTTCGAGCTTCCTATGTCATCAATGTGTATGTGCACATCAAATAATGAATTGCTTCGAAGGCCATCGCGTAAGTCAAGACAACAAACCAACAAAAAGAAAAAGAGTTTCTTTTTTTTTCTCCTCTTCATCTTCAATATTCTTCATGATTGATTGTCCTCTTCTATTCATCTGATCAGTTCCATTGATGTCGTTTACCAAACAGACATGTACATGGATAATCTAATAATATTAATTATTGAATATGCATTTCCATAATTTCATTA
>Ga0209922_104473_pt1 | contig 10112 bp, 10 predicted proteins | sample ThiBiot_500_biof_FD_183946 | JGI IMG/M metagenome (GOLD analysis project Ga0209922, IMG submission 183946) | Wastewater bioreactor microbial communities from Cape Town, South Africa - Thiocy_expt_500_biof (SPAdes) | ecosystem: Engineered > Bioreactor > Thiocyanate-remediating > Anaerobic-Aerobic ...
AGGTCCATGATCTCCTGCATCTCGACCGGATTGAGCGCGGCCATCACCTCGTCGAGCAGCAGGACCTTGGGACCGGTGCATAGCGCGCGTGCCAGTTCGATGCGGGCGCGTTCGGGAAATGACAGCGTGCCCGCCTGCTTCTGCGCGATCGCTTTCAGACCGACGCGGTCGAGGCACTTCAGGGCTTCGTCGCGCGCCGCATCGACGTCGTGACGAAGAAGCCCCGCGGTCAGCACGTTGTCCAGCACCGTGCTCTCGCCGAACAGCGCGACGTTCTGGAACGTCTTGGTCATGCCGAGCGCCGCGATCCTGTGCGGCTTCAGTCCGGCGAGCGGCTGGCCGTCGAGCAGCACCGATCCCTTGTCGGGACGGATCAGTCCGACCAGCGTGCTGAAGAATGTCGTCTTGCCCGCGCCGTTCGGTCCGATCAGGCCGATGATCTGGCCCTTCGGAACGGAGAACGTCACGTCGGACAGCGCCTGCAGGCCGCCGAAGCGTTTCGAGATGCCGCGGACATCGAGAATGGTCATGACGAGGCTCCGCCGGTCAGTTTTGCGCGAAGCTGTTCGAACACGGTGATGAAGCCGCGCGGACGCCACAGGATGACAGCGATCAGGATTATGCCGAACACGAGCTGGGAAAGACCCGCCGCGCTCGATGACAGCCAGTCGTTCATCAGTTCTTCCAGCGGAATGATGAAGAACGCACCGAGGATCGGTCCGGCTGCGGTGCCGATGCCGCCGAGAATGGCGATCAGCGCGACGCGGATCGAGATAGCCGAGGCGCTGAACACGGTGTCCGGATCGAAGAACACCGCGACCTGTGCATAGAGCGTGCCGAGCATCGCCATCAGCGTGCCGGAAATGATCGCGGCCTGCAGCTTCACCCGTGTGGTGTCGATGCCGATCACTTCGGCCGCCTGCGGATTTTCCTTGATGGCGCGCAGGCGATAGCCCATCGCGCCGCGCCGGATGACTTCGAAGACCACGGTGGTGATGACGACCGCGGCGAGCGCGATATAGGTGTGGGGCAGCAGGAGCTTGAACGAGTAGTTGGCGAAGTTCGGCGCCGAGAATGGCACCGAGATTCCGCCCGGTCCGCCGGTGAGCGAGGCCCAGACGTTGCCGATTACGCGCATCACTTCGCCGAAGGCGAGGGTCGCCAGCGCGAAGTAGTGGCCCTGCAGCCGCATGGTCGGAATGGCGATAATGAATGCGGCGAGACCGCCGAGCACGCCGCCTGCCAGCATGCCGAGCCACGGCGAGACGCCGAACTTGAGCAGCAGGATCGTCGACGTGTATGCGCCGATGCCGAAGAACGCGGCGTGGCCGAGCGAGGTCTGGTTGGCGAGGCCGCCGATGATGTTCCAGCTTTGCGCCATCGCCGCGAACAGCAGCGTGAAGGTGAGCACGCGAATCCAGTAGCCGCGCGGATCGAGCGTCAGCGGCAGCAGGCACGCGGCCGCGAGAACAATGGCGAGAATGATCCAGCGCTTCATCGGCTGGCTCCCACAAGACCTTGCGGCCGGACAGCCAGCACCATGATGAACACCAGAAACAGCACGAGATTTTGCAGCTGGATCGGGAAGACCAGCGCGGAGAGCGCTTGGATCACGCCGACGGCAAGGCCGCCGACCACCGCACCTGCAACGCTGCCGAGGCCGCCGAGCACCACGACGGTGAACATCAGCACGACATACTGTCCGCCGACGCCCGCATAAACCGTGACATAGGGAAGAATGACCGCGCCGCCGAAGGCCGTGAGGCCGACGCCGAGCGCAAAAGCGATCTTGTACATCTGCCCGGAATCGATGCCCATGAGCTGAGCGGCCGTCGGGTTCTGCGCGGTCGCGCGCATGGCGCGGCCGAACCAGCTTGCGCGCATGAACCACCACAGCGCCGCGCCGCAGGCCAGCGACATGGAGAACGCGATCAGATAGGGCACGCTGATGAACAGCGGGCCGAGCGAGAGCGAGACGGTCTGATACCAGGTCGTGACCGAGCGGAACTGCGAGCCGAACACCAGTAGTCCGCCGTTTTCGATCACGATCAGAAGGCCGACCGTCAGGAAGATCTGCGCGACGGACGGCGCTTTGAGAACACGCGAGATCAGCTGGCCCTGCACGAACCAGCCGATCACAAACGCGACGGCGAACGACAGCGGCGCTGCCAGCACGGGATCGAGCCCGAGAACCGCCCACGCCAGCCATGCGACGAACATACCGACCATCAGGAATTCCGCCTGCGCGAAATTCACAATGCCCATGACGCCGTAGACCAGTGTGAGGCCGATCGAGATGACGGCATAAACGCCGCCGATCAGCAGCCCATCGATGATTGCTTGAAGAAACGCCACTGCCGTCTTTCGTTTAGCGGATTACTTCCAGACGGCCGGAGCCTTGGCGACGTCCTTCGGCCAGACGGTCACCAGTTCCTTGTTGCGCCACTGAACCATCACCGGGACCGACAATACGTTGAGGCCGGTGTTGTCGAACTGCACGGCCCCGCCGGTCATCGCGCGGGTCCAGCCGCCGGTGAACTTGGCGCCGCGCAGGGCTGCGGACACGTCTTCCGGCTTGGCGGACTTGGTCTTCTCGATGGCCTGCACCAGCACGTCGAGCGCGACGGCGTGTTCCAGCGCTTCGTGGACCATGAAGTAGCCGTAGCGCTTACGGAAGCGGTCGGTGAGGTCCGGCGCGAGATCGTAGTTTGACAGGTTGATCGAGAGCACGTTCTCGGCGAATTCGCCGAGGCCCTTCTCGAAATCGGGAATGACATAGCCGGCCGCGCCGCCGATCGCCGGAATGTCGATCTTCTGCTGGCGCATGGTGCGGATGATGAGAAGGCTGTCGTTGAGATAGGACACCGGGAACACCGCCTGCGCGCCGGACGCGCGCAGTTTGTTGATCAGCGGCGTGGTGTCGGTGATGCCGAGCGGGTAGGCGTCGTCCATCACCACTTCGACATTGGCGGCCTTCGCGCCGGCGCGCAGGCCGTTCGCCTGTGCGGTGCCGTAGGCGGTGTCTTCATACATGATGGCGATCTTGTCGATCTTGGCGCCGGAGGCCTGCGCGATGGCCATGGTGTAATCGAACTGCGCCTTGCCGATCACCGAAGCCTTGGCGACGACCTGGAAGATGTTCTTGAAGCCGCGGCCGGTGATCTGGTCGGCGAAGGACATGGTCAGCAGCGGAATGTCGCGCCGCTCCGTCACTTCGGAAATCGCGATGGTCAGCGACGAGGCGAACGCGCCGAGGATCGCGGTGACGTCGTTCTGCGTGATCAGGCGCTGCGCGACGTTGCCCGCCGTGGTCGGCGTCGAGGTCGAATCCGCGACGATCAGATTGATCTTGGCGCCACCAAGCGCCTTGATGCCGCCGGCCGCGTTGATTTCGTCGGCCACGAGTTCGATGCCGTTGCGCGAATTGATGCCGAACTGCGCGTTGGCGCCAGACAGCGGCATGATCACGCCGATATTCACCGCCTTGGCCTGGGCTTGGGCGGACGTGATCACCAGCGGGCTCGCCAGCAGCGACGCGGTTCCTGCAAGCAAGGTGCGGCGATTGAGACCGGTGGCGGAAGTCGGAATCTTTTTGGTCATGGGCATTCTCCCTGAAGGCGTGGGCCTTGATGGCTCTGGGGCCACGTTCCAATAATTGTGGGCAACGGTCAAGCTGATTGACAGATTGTCTGATAGTCTGTTGATTAAGGATATGGCGAAGACCGAATCCACACTCAACGTGTCGCGCGAAACCACCAGTCTCCGGCTGCTGGTCGAAAACCGGCTCAGGACCGCGATCGGCAACGGCCGCACCTCGATCCGCGAAGCGCTGCGTCAATTGGAAGCGGAAGGACTGGTGACGACGGTGCCGCATCGCGGACCGATCGTCAGCACCATCACGGTCGAGGAAGCCGAGCAGCTTTATGAAATGCGCGCGCTGCTGGAAGGATTTGCCGGCCGCGCTTGCGCGCGCGAGCGCGATCCCGCGATCCTGAGCCGGCTGCGCAAGCAGTTTGAGGTCATGGGTGTCGTCGGGCGTAATGAAGACCGCAGCGATCTTCTGGCGGCCAAGACCGAGTTCTATGCCGCTATGCTGGAAGGCTGCGGCAATGTCTTCGTGCAGCGCTTTCTGAACATGCTGCTCAATCGCGTCACCCTGCTGCGCATGACCTCGATGACGCAGAAGGACCGCATCGACCACAGTCTGAAGGAGATCGAAACCATCCTGGTGGCGATCGAATCCGGCGACGAGGAAGGGGCCGAGCAGGCCTGCATCCAGCATATCCGCAATGCCGCCCCGATCGCCATCGCGGCGCTCCGGCGCAATGAAGCGCAGCCGGCCCCGGCGTCCGCTGCGGAATAACAGTCTTTCTTTTCAAGGAGCGTTCCGTGTCCCAGTCCAGCACCATTCTTCCGCCCGCGAAAGTCGCCGTGATCGGCCTCGGCAATATGGGGCAGCCGATGGCGGCGTGCATCTCGCGCGCCGGCTATCAGGTTGTCGGTTTCGATCTGTCGGCCGATGCGCGCGCGAAGTTCGCTGCGGCGGGCGGCAAAGCCGCTTCGAGCGTGGCGGACGCGGTGTCGGATGCGGCGGTCGTCATCACGCTGCTGCCGGACGGCAAGATCGTTCGCGCCGCAATTGAAGGCATGAAGGCGCATCTCGCGCGCGGCACGGTCGTCATCGACATGAGTTCGTCCGCGCCGGTGGGGACGAAGGCACTCGGCGAGGAACTGATCGCGGCGGGCATCGCGTTCATCGATGCGCCGGTGTCCGGCGGCGTCAAGCGCGCCATCGACGGCACGCTTGCCATCATGGCAGGCGGCGACGGCAAAACCCTCGACAAGGCCACGCCTGTCCTGCAGGCCATGGGCAAATCCGTTTTCCACGCCGGTCCGCTCGGCGCCGGTCATGCCGCCAAGGCGCTGAACAATTACGTTTCGGCTGCGGGCCTTGCGGCCGCGGCGGAAGCCGTCGCCATCGCGGAGCGTTTCGGAATCGATCCGAATACGCTGGTGGATGTGTTCAATGCCTCCACCGGCCGCAATAATTCGACCGAGAACAAGCTCAAGCAGTTCATCATCTCGCAGAAATTCAATTCCGGATTCTCGCTCGCGCTGATGGCCAAGGACATCCGCACCGCCGACGACCTTGCGCATCAGCTCGGCGTGCCGGCGCCGCTTGCCGATGAAGTGGCCGCGCAGTGGGACGCGGCGCTCGAGATGCTTGGATCGTCCGCGGACCACACCGAGATCGGACGCTATTCGACCGCCAAGCGCTGAGCGCCAGCATGACGACGCTGGAGACGCTTCGCGAACGGCTGACGGCGGCGGTGGCGACACCGGAGGTCAAATCTTTCGCGCGCGGGCTTGAGGCTGTCATCCGCTTTTCCGTCGCTGCGCAGTCCATCGATGTGGTGTGCGCGTCGAACGAACCTGCCGTGAAGCCGTCGTCAGGTGCATGCGGTCTCGCACTGTCCGCATCGGAATCCGACTGGCAGATCGCGCTGCAGCCGGTGCCGCCGCCGACCTATCAGTCGTTCTCGTCGATCCAGTTGCGCAATCCTCGCTTCACCGTGAGCGGCGATCCGTTGCTGATCGCGCAGGCGCGCGCGTTTCTGGAAGCGGTCTTCGCCAATCTCGGCGGCAATCATGACGGTGCGACCGATATCGACTTGTCGCGCCTTGAGAGCCGGTATCATCGCGTCCGCGCTGCGAATGGCGACATTGCCGATATTTTTACGGAGAGCGCAGGAGCAGGTCATCCGGTGCTCTGCCTGCACACGGCGGGGGCCGACACGCGGCAGTTTCACGGCGTGATGTGCGACGCGATGCTGGGGCAGGATTGGCGCATGATCGGATTCGACATGCCGCATCATGGTCGCACCATGCCGCCGCTCGGCTGGGATGGCGGCATCTATCGGCTCGACCAGAAAACCTATCTCGACTGGTGCGTCTCCTTCATCGAGCAGGTCGTCAAGGAGCCGGTGGTCGTGATCGGCTGTTCGATGGGCGCGGGGATGGCGCTGGCACTGGCGGCGGAGCGGCCCGATCTTGTCACGGCGATGATCGGGCTTGAAGCGCCGCTGCGTCCGCGCGGCCGCCGCAATCCGTATCTCACCCACGCGCAGGTCAATGGCGGCTGGCATTCGGCCGCCTATGTCCGTGGTCTGATGAGCCCGACCAGCCCGGCGGAAGATCGCCGCCGCGCCGCGCATATCTACGCGCAGGGCGCGCCCGGAATCTATGACGGCGATCTCGTATTCTATTCGGACGAATTCGATGGCGAGGTCATTGCGAGGCGCATCGACGGGCGCAAGATTCCGGTCGATCTTTTGATCGGTCACTACGACTTCTCGGCCACGGTGAGCGACGCGCACGCGCTGGCAAGCTGGATTCACGGTGCGACGGTGATCGAGATGCCGGAACTCGGCCATTTCCCGATGACGGAAAGTCCGTCGGCCCTGCTGAAATATCTGCGGCCGCTGTTTGCCACGTTGCCGTCGCGCATGACGAACTGACAAGGCAAGCGGCCGGTTAGTCCGGCGCCTGCGTTTTCGCGGTCTCGGTCAGCCAGTCGCGGAAAGCGCCAATTACCGGTGTCACCGGCCGGTCCACGGGCACCACGAAATAATAGCCGGCCGACGGTGCGGAAATATCGAACGGCACAACAAGACGTCCGTTGGCGATGTCGTCCGCCACATAGGCGGTGTGCCCCATGGCGACGCCGAGCCCGTCGATCGCGGCCTGCACGGTCATGAAAGCAAGATCGAATGTCAGGCTGGGATTCTGCGCGATCTGAATCGGCAGGCCCGCCGCCGTCAACCATACCCGCCAATCGTCCCGTGTGGTGGAGGTGTGCAGCAGCGTCGCGCGCGCCAGGTCTTCCGGCTGCTTCAACGCGCGTGCGCCGGTGAGCAGCTTCGGACTGCAGACCGGAAACAGTTGCTCCGCCATCAGCCATTCCGCATGGACGCCGGGCCATTGTCCGCGCCCATAGCGGACCGCAGCATCGACATTGCTGCTGCGAAAATCGACCACCTCGGTCGATGTGGTGATGCGGACATCGATCTCCGGATGCTTTTCCTGAAATGTCGATAGCCGTGGCAGCAGCCATTTCACGGCAAGCGATGTCAGCGTGCTGATGGTCAGCACGCGATCGTTGCCGGTGCGCAGCAGGCGGTCGGTCGCGGTGCGTAGATCCTGAAAAGCCGCGCGGATGTTCGGCAGATAGTCCGCCGCCTGCGGCGTCAGCGTCAGCGCACGGCTCTGGCGGACAAACAGGCGCAGGCCGAGTTCTTCCTCCAGCCGCCGGATCTGATGGCTGATGGCGGTCTGGGTGACGTTCAGTTCCTGCGCGGCTTTGGTGAAGGACAAATGCCGCGCTGCGGCCTCGAAAGCGCGCAAACCGTTCAGAGAAGGTAATCTGGCGGTCATCTGTCGTCTCTATTCATGAAATTATCTCATATAGCGGACGACAAGCTGTCGTTTGTCAATCGGTCTTTTCAAACAGATATTACGACCATCAAATGATTTCAGGAGGCCGTTATGTCTGTCTGCACCAATAATGTGATGACAAATCATCATCATGATTTCTATACCCACCCGCTCACTTTCATGTCCGATGTTCTGCACACCTGGCAGCAGCGGTCCCAGCGGCGGGCGGAATTGGCCAGGCTGACCGACGCTGATTTTCACGATGTCGGCGCGAGCTGGAGTGACTTCGCCGTTGAGGCCAACAAGCCGTTCTGGCGTGCCTGATGAGCCTTGAAAGCCCGGTCCGCTTCCCTCCAGGACCGGGCTCTTTTTTCTGCTGCAAGACCGTCTTCGCATCTCAAAAATCGACGGAGTCGTTCCATGCTCGCCGCTCCCGATCATCGTTTCGTTCTGAGCAATCTCGGCCGTTACACCGATGTGCTTCGGCTGCGGGGTGGCCGGTCGCTGACCGTCCGTTTTCTTGAGCTGCGCGACGCGGAGGCGCTGCTGGATTATTTCAGGTCGTTGTCGCAGCGTTCGCGTTACAGCCGTCTGATGGGGGCTGCGAGCGAGTTGCCGCCATCGGAACTCGACAAAGCGCTGCATGTGGGTGAAGGCAATCGCTTTGCCGTGGTAGCGGAAATGAAAGTCGATGGCGTCGATACGCTGGTCGGCGAAGCGCGCTACAGCTTCGATGCGCAGAGCGGCGAGAGCGAATTCGGCCTGTCGATCGGCGATACTTGGCAGGGACAGGGCGTCGGCGCGGCGCTGCTGGCCAATATCGAATGCCGCGCGGCGGCACTGGGCGCGCGGATGCTGTTCGGCGAAACTCTTCGCAACAACGAGCAAATGATCGGCCTCGCCCGCAAGTCCGGCTACATGTTTGGGCGCGCGCCGGATGACTGGCGCCTGACGCGTTTCGACAAGGCGTTGCATGCGGCCGCCGACATTCCGTGCGAAAGCTGGCGGCAGGCCGCGCGTGCAGGCTGGCCGCTGCATGAGGATGCGCCCGCGCATTGACCGGCATCACCGGCACCGACGCTTGTCTGCCATCGGCTGGATCGACTAGTGTTTTCGCAAGCGCCGGCAGGGCGTTCGATCCGGGAGTTGTCCGATGGCGCAATCCGTCAAGAATGAAGTATGGCTGGCGGCTGGCGTGCGCACGCCATTTGCGAAGGTCGATGGAGCGCTCAGCGGCGAGGACGCGATTGCGCTGTCGGTGCCGGTCGTCAAACACATGATCGAGCGGCTGGGCGGCGGCAAACCGGACTTTGCGGTCTGGGGTAACGTCGTGCCCAACCTGACCTGGAGCAATATCGCCCGCGAAATTCTGATGGATGCCGGCGTCGATGCCACGGTGCCGGCCTATTCCACCGTCATGGCCTGCTCGACCAGCATGATGGGCGTGTTCGAGGCCGCGGGGATGATCGACGGCGAGGTTCGCAATCTCGCGCTGGTCGGCGGCGTCGACAGTCTGAGCCAGGTGCAGCTTGGTCTCGGCATGTCGCTGTCAAACTGGGTGCGCCAGTTTCAGACCGCGCGCTCGCTCGGGCAGAAGCTCAGCCACGCCATCGATCTCCGGCTGCGCGATGTGCGTCTCTACATTCCGGCGGTGAGCAACCGCACCACCGGCATGAGCATGGGCGAGCACACTGAAATCACCGCGAAGGACTGGAAGATCTCACGCGAGGCGCAGGACCAGATCGCGCTGGAAAGCCACCAGCGCGCGGTGGCGGCATGGGATCGCGGTTTCTTCGATGATCTCGTGATTCCGTTCGGCAGCGTGAAGCGCGACAGCATTCCGCGCAAGGACACGTCGCTGGAAAAGCTGGCGCGGCTCTCGCCGTCGTTCGACCGCACCAGCGGCAAGGGCACGCTCACGGCGGGCAATTCCTCGCCGCTGACCGATGGCGCATCCAGCATCTGGGTGGCGTCCGCCGCAGGGCTTGCGAAGTTGCCTGCGAACACGCCGCGCGTGAAACTGATCGATTGGGAAATCGCCTCGGTGGACTTCCGCACCGAAGGTCTTTTGATGGCGCCGCCCTACGCGATCCCGCGCCTGCTCAAGCGGCGTGGGCTGACTTATGCGGACATCCAGCTCTGGGAAATTCACGAGGCCTTCGCCGCGCAGGTGCTGGCGCATATCAAGGCGCTGGAGAGTCCGGAGTTCATTCGCGACAAGGCGGGCGTGACGGCGGATTTCGGAAAGTTTCCGCGCGAACGCATGAATCCCAACGGCGGCTCGATTGCGCTCGGCCATCCGTTCGGCGCGACCGGCACGCGCATTCTCAGTCAGGCCGTAAAGGCGCTGGCGGCGATGCCGAAAGGCAGCCGCGCCATTGTCAGCATCTGCGCCGATGGCGGGCAGGGCACCGTGGCGCTGCTGGAAGCGGCGTAACTCACTCGCCTTTGAACACGGCTTTGCGCTTCTCCACGAACGCCTTCACCGCTTCCTTGTGATCGGCGGTGGCCGCAGTGCGCACCATGCGCTCGGCCTCGTGGTCGAGCGAGGTGAGGAAATCGTTCATCAGCGCTTCGTCGAGGTTATCCTTCATGAAGCGCAGCGCCTTGGCCGGACCGTCGGCAAGGGTCTTCGCCCAGGCGAAGGCGGCATCGCGCAACTCCTCATCCGGCACCAC
>Ga0209922_104477_pt1 | contig 10107 bp, 6 predicted proteins | sample ThiBiot_500_biof_FD_183946 | JGI IMG/M metagenome (GOLD analysis project Ga0209922, IMG submission 183946) | Wastewater bioreactor microbial communities from Cape Town, South Africa - Thiocy_expt_500_biof (SPAdes) | ecosystem: Engineered > Bioreactor > Thiocyanate-remediating > Anaerobic-Aerobic ...
CTTGTCCGCCGGCCAGATGGTGCGGATCGCATGGAAGATTTCAAGCGGGTAGCGCGCGCGATTTTCGTGGCTCCCGCCATATTCGTCGTCGCGCAGATTGGTGAGCGGCGAGAGGAAGCTCGACAGCAGATAGCCGTGGGCGCAGTGCAGCTCCAGCCAGTCTGCTCCGGTTTCGACCGCCAGCTTGGTCGAGTGGATGAAGTCAGCCTTGACGCGGTCCATATCGGCGCGATCCATGGCCTTCGGCACCTGGCTGTTCTTGAGGTAAGGAATAGCCGACGCGGAGATCAGCGGCCACTCGCCTTCGGGGAGCGGCTGGTCGATGCCTTCCCAGGCGAGTTTCGTCGCGCCCTTGCGACCGGCATGGCCGATCTGGATGCCGACCTTGGCGGCGCTGTTCATGTGAACGAAATCGACCAGACGCTTCCATTGCGCCACCTGCTCCTCGTTCCAGAGGCCGAGGCAGCCGGGGGTGATGCGGGCGTCCGGCGTCACGCAGGTCATTTCCGCGAAGATCAAGCCGGCGCCGCCAAGCGCACGCGAGCCGAGGTGGACGATGTGGAAGTCGTTCATCACGCCATTTTCAGCCGAATACATCGCCATCGGCGACATGACGATGCGGTTGACGAGATGGACGTCGCGCAACTTGTAAGGCGTGAACATCGGCGGCAGGCAGCGATCATTGCCGACGGCGAGACCGGATTTCTCGGCGAACCAGCGCTCATAGCCTTCGAGCCAGGTCTTGTCGCGCAGTCGCAGATTTTCGTGGCTGATGCGCTGCGAGCGGGTCAACATCGAATACATGAATTGCGGCGGCTCGAGCGTGTCGGCGTAGTTCCTCGTAGGTCTCCAGAACGGCCGGAATTTTTTCCTTCTCGTGCCCGTGGATCTGGAACTGGCGGGTCAGTTCGATGGCGTCGTCGATGGCAAGCTTGGTGCCGGAACCGATGGCGAAATGGGCGGTGTGGGCGGCGTCGCCCATCAACACGACATGCGAGTTGCCGTTGAAATGGCTCCACTTGCCGCAGATCAGCCGGTTGAAGTTCAGCCAGGCCGAGCCACGGATATGGCGGGCATTGGTCATCAGCGAAGCGCCTTCCAGCACTTCGGAGAACAGGTCTTCGCAAAAGGCGATGGAGCCGTCCTGATCCATCTTGTCGAGGCCGTGGGCGAGATAGGCCTCTTCTGTCGTCTCGACGATGAAGGTCGAAGTCTTGTCGTCGAACTTGTAGATATGCGACTGGAACCAGCCGTGATCGGTGCGGCGGAAATCGAAGGTGAAGGCGTCGAAAAGCTTGTTGGTGCCGAGCCAGATGTAGCGGTTCGGCCGGGTGATCATGTCCGGCTGGAAGACTTCCGGATAATGATTGCGGATGCGGGAATTGAGACCGTCCGAACCGATGACCAGATCGGCATCGGGATAATCGAGATCGGAATTGACGTCGGTTTCGAAGATCAATTCGACATCCAGCGCCTCGCAGCGCTTCTGCAGGATGTTCAGGAGCTTCTTGCGGCCGATGCCGACGAAGCCGTGGCCCGAGGTGCGCTGGCGGGTGCCCTTGAACAGGACTTCGATATCGTCCCAGTGGTTGAAGGCATCCTCGATTTCGGCAGCGCTTTCGGGGTCCCATTCGCGCATCGAAACCATGGTCGCATCGGAGAAGACCACGCCCCAGCCGAAGGTGTCATAGGGCCGATTGCGCTCGACGACGCGGATCGAATGTTCGGGATGGAGTTTCTTCATCAGAAGCGCAAAGTAGAGCCCTGCGGGGCCGCCGCCGATACAGACGATGCGCATCGCTTTTCCCTCCTCTTCAGGCCGGAGCCGATCTCAAAATCATTTAAACTTAAAATATCTTGTCGCTGCCATTCGTCAAGGGTTTTCCCGCCGAAATCTGCGGCCGGATGATGGCTATGATAACACGAAAACTGGAAATTCTGCTTTTGAATCAATGGAAAGTCAGAAATATTTTAGGCTTAAAATTTCTTGCTTGAACATTGCGGGCTTCAGTGCGATCTTTTTCGCAACGCTACACGCGCTGCGGGGGAAACCGGCGATGATGGCGATTTGATCGATAAGAATGTGGGAGCAAGGCAATGCTTGGACCGACCGGTCATACCGATACATTCACGCGAGACAATCTGCCGCCATTCGATGAGTGGCCCGAACTGCTGATGGATGGTTTCGACTATCCGGAATGGCTGAATGCCGGTTTCGAACTCAGCGACCGGATGGTCGAGAAGGGTTTCGGCGACAATGTCGCCCTGATCGGCAACGGTCGTCGCCGTACCTACAAGGAGTTGGCGGACTGGACCAATCGCATCGCCCATGCGCTCATCGAGAATTTCGGGGTGAAGCCGGGCAATCGCGTTCTCATCCGCTCCGGCAACAACCCTGCGATGATTGCCTGCTGGCTGGCGGTGACGAAGGTGGGCGCCGTTGCCGTGAACACCATGCCGATGCTCAGGGCAGGCGAGCTTTCGAAGGTTATCGACAAGGCGGAGATCTCGTTTGCGCTCTGCGATACCAGGCTGCTGGAAGAGCTCGTGGCGGCCGCCAAGGATAGCCAATTCCTGAAGCAGGTCGTCGGCTTCGACGGCACCGCCAATCACGATGCCGAGCTTGACCGTATCGCGCTCAATAAGCCCGTTCGCTTCGAACCGGTTAAAACCGGGCGGGACGATGTGGCGCTGCTCGGCTTCACATCAGGCTCGACCGGCGTGCCGAAGGCGACGATGCACTTCCATCGCGATATCCTGATCATCGCCGATGCCTATGCAAAGGAAGTGCTGCAGGTGACGCCCGACGACGTCTTCATCGGTTCGCCGCCGATCGCCTTCACCTTTGGTCTCGGCGGTCTGGTCGTCTTTCCCTTGCGCTTCGGCGCTTCGACGGCGCTGCTCGAAAACGCCTCGCCGAAGAACATGGTCGAGATCATCCAGGAGTATGGCGCGACCATCAGCTTCACCGCGCCGACGGCCTATCGCGCCATGCTGGCGGCGATGGAGGAGGGAGCGGATCTTTCCTCGCTTCGCATCGCGGTTTCCGCCGGCGAGACGCTGCCGGGGCCGATCTTCGAGGAGTGGACGCGCAAGACCGGCAAGCCGATCCTCGACGGCATCGGTTCGACCGAGATGCTGCATATCTTCATCTCCAACCGGCTTGATGATGCCAAGCCGAAGAGCACGGGCAAACCGCTGACTGGCTATGAGGCCCGTATCGTCGATGATGAGATGAACGAGGTGCCGCGCGGCACGATCGGCAAGCTCGTCGTTCGCGGTCCGATCGGCTGCCGATATCTCGCCGACCATAGGCAGGCCGACTACGTGCGCGCCGGCTGGAATCTGACAGGCGACAGCTTCATTCAGGACGAGGATGGTTATTTCCACTTCGCCGCCCGCTCCGACGACATTATTCTTTCGGCCGGCTACAATATCGCCGGGCCGGAAGTCGAAGCCGCCCTTCTTTCGCATGCCGACGTGCTCGAATGCGCCGTCATCGGCAAGCCGGATGAGGAGCGGGGCCATATCGTGCAGGCGCATGTGGTGCTGATGGCTGGCGTCACCGGATCGGATCTGCTGGGCAAGGCGCTGCAGGATCACGTCAAAGCGTTGATCGCACCGTATAAATATCCGCGCTCCATCGTCTTCGTCGAGGCTCTGCCGAAGACCGAATCCGGCAAGATACAGCGCTTCCGCCTGAAATAGCCGGCGCGGCGGAACGCGCCGCCCGCGATTCATCGCCGGAATAGTTCAACTTATGAATATGCGGTCTGAGGCGGCAGGTGTTTATCCTGCCGTCCGAGAGCATTTCGCCGCTTGCTTCCTCTCTGACAGGTTTCGATTTCTCGCATATATTGCATGCATATGCATATATTTGATGAACATGCCTCCATTCTGCTCGACGATTTCGGGTGCGCGCTCGATATGGTTGTGCAGGCGATATCGCAAATCAGGGCGGCGAAAACCGACAATTGTTCGTTGACAGTTCAAGGAAGTTCAAAATATGATTTTGCAAATGATTTAAAGAAGCCCATAGGGGCAAAGGGGTAACGACGATGGCCGAGCGATCATTTGCGCGCGAGGTCGAGGATCTGAAGCTCGGGGAAGGCGATGTCTTCCGCGGCGAGGGGATTCTCGCGATCACCAAGGCACTTCTGCAATCCGGCGTATCCTATGTCGGCGGCTATCAGGGGTCGCCGATTTCCCATCTCATGGACGTGCTGGCCGATGCCAAGGACGTGATGGAGGATCTCGGCGTCCACTTCGAGACATCGGCTTCGGAAGCGGCCGCTGCCGCCATGCTGTCCGCCTCCGTCATGTATCCGGTGCGCGGCGCCGTTACCTGGAAATCGACCGCGGGCACCAACGTTGCCTCCGACGCCCTTTCCAATCTCTCCTCGGGTGGGGTTACGGGCGGCGCGCTGATCATTATCGGCGAGGATTACGGCGAAGGCTCCTCGATCATGCAGGAGCGCAGCCATGCCTATGCGATGAAATCGCAGATGTGGCTGCTCAACCCGCGCCCGAACCTGCCGTCGATCGTGCAGGCGGTCGAGGAGGGGTTCGAGCTTTCGGAGGCTTCCAACACGCCTGTCATGCTGCAGGTCGGCATCCGCAGCTGCCATGTGCATGGCCAGTTTGTCGCCAAGGATAACAAGCGCCCGGCCTATACGCTGAAGCAGGCGCTGGAAAAGCCCGTTCGTGACGTCAATCGCATCGTGCTGCCGCCGGCATCCTTCCTGCACGAGAAGGAAAAGCTGGAGAAGCGCTGGCCCGCTGCCGTCGACTTCATCAAGAGGCGTCAGCTCAACGAGTATTTCGGTCCTTCGGAAGGCGAAGTCGGGATCATCCTGCTCGGAGGTGCCTATAATGGCGTGATGCGCGCCTTGCAGCAGCTTGGCCTTGCTGACGTCTACGGCAATTCCGCAGTACCGCTCCATGTCCTCAACGTTGCCTATCCGCTGGTCGACGATCAACTCGCGGAGTTCTGTGCGAACAAGAAAGCGGTATTGATGGTCGAGGAGGGGGCGCCAGAATATATCGAGCAATCCCTCAATACCATCCTGCGACGACGCGATATTCAGACCAAGGTTGCCGGCAAGGATGTCCTTCCCATGGGCGGCGAATATACCGCGCCTGTTCTGATGAAGGGCATCAAGAATTTTCTGGAAATCCACCAGCGCGTATTGCTCGGCAACCAGCCGCCGCTGCCCGATCCGACGCCGATCCTCAACGATCCGAAGATCAGGGCGCTGGCCGAGGTCGTGCCGCCGCGTCCGCCGGGCTTCTGCATCGGCTGTCCCGAGCGGCCTATCTTTGCGGCGATGAAGCTGGTCGAAGGCGAACTTGGGCAGCACCACATATCAGGAGATATCGGCTGTCACCTGTTCTCGATCCTGCCGCCCTTCAATCTGGGCAGCACGACCATGGGCTACGGGCTCGGGCCGGCCGCGGCCTCGGCTTTCAATGTGGCGGCAGACAAGCGCGCCATCTCGGTCATGGGCGATGGCGGCTTCTGGCACAATGGTTTGGCGACCTCGGTCGGCAATGCCGTCTTCAACAAGCAGGATGGCGTCATCCTCGTCGTCGACAACTATTATTCGGCGGCGACCGGCGGACAGGACATACCGTCTTCGCGGGCGCTCAATCCACGCCGCAAGACCAACAATTCCATCGTCAATGCCGTCAAGGGCATCGGCGCAACCTGGGTGCGCCAGATCGACCGCACCTATGATGTCGGCAAGATGCGCGACACGCTGCGCGAAGCGCTGACATCGAAGGAGCCGGGACCGAAGATCATCGTCGCTTCCTCGGAATGCATGCTCAACAAGCAGCGCCGCGTGAAGCCCCAATTCGCCAAGGCTGTCAAGGACGGCAAGCGCATGGTCAAGGAGCGCTTCGGCGTGGACGAGGACGTCTGCACCGGCGATCACGCCTGTATCCGCCTTTCCGGCTGTCCCTCGCTCTCCGTCAAGCACACCGACGATCCGCTGAAGGACGATCCGGTGGCGGCGATCGACAATAACTGCGTCGGCTGCGGCAATTGCGGTGAGGTTTCGGAGGCCGCGGTGCTCTGTCCCTCCTTCTACCGTGCCGATATCATTCACAATCCGACGGGTTGGGATCGTTTCGTCGCCCGCCTGCGTTCCCGCGTCATCGGTTGGCTGCAGGCGCGTCGCCGCGCCGGCCGCATCGTCTTCGCAGATTGAGAGGGCGATATGAACGAACATGTGAGCATGAGTGATCTCGGCGCCAGCAGACTTTCCACGGACAAGCCGCTGTCGCTTGCCGTTCTTGCCATGGGCGGGCAGGGCGGCGGCGTGCTGGCCGACTGGATCGTCGGGCTTGCGGAAGCCGAAGGATGGATGGCGCAGACGACGTCGGTGCCCGGCGTGGCACAGCGTACCGGCGCGACGATCTATTATATCGAGATGCTGCCGGCTCGCGACGGTCATGCGCCGATCTTCTCGCTGATGCCGACCCCCGGCGATGTCGATGTCGTCATGGCGGCCGAACTGATGGAGGCCGGCCGTTCCGTGCTGCGCGGCCTCGTCACGCCTGATAAGACCGTGCTGATCGCCTCGACGCACCGCTCCTTTGCTGTCGGCGAGAAGGAGAAGCCGGGCGATGGTATCGGCAACCCGGAGGTCGTGGTCGAGGCTACGGATTTCGCCGCCAAGCGCACCATCGCTTTCGATATGGAGACGCTGGCCGTCAGGAACGGCAGCGTCATTTCCGCCTCCATGTTCGGAGCCTTGGCAGGTTCCGGCGCGCTTCCTTTCGCAAAGCAGGCCTTCGAGGCGATGATCCGTGCCGGCGGCAAGGGTATCGAGCCCAGCCTGAAGGCGTTCAATGCCGCCTTCGAAAGAGTCAAGGAAAAGCCCCGCGATGCGGTTTCCGCAACGCCGCTGAAGCATTTCGACACCCTACCGGAGACGGCTGGTCATCCGGCGCTGGACACGCTGGTCAATCGGATCCGCGCGGAGTTTCCTGAAGCCGCTCATCCATTGCTGTTTGCCGGCGCCAAGCGGCTGACCGACTATCAGGACCCAGCCTATGCCGACGAATATCTGACCCGTGTCGCCGCGCTTCACGCGCTGGATCGCAAAGCGGGCGGTGCAAACAAGGACTTTGCCTTCACCGTGCAGGCGGCGAAATACGTGGCTGTGGCCATGGCCTATGACGACGTCATTCGCGTCGCCGATCTGAAGGTGCGTGGGTCTCGCTTCGACCGGGTGCGCAAGGAGGTTGGCGCCAAGGACGACCAGATCGTCTACATGACCGAATACATGCATCCGCGCATGGACGAAGTCTGCGGCACGATGCCGAAAGGCATGGGCCTCTGGATCGAGAACCGTCCGCGCCTGTTTGCCCGGCTTGACCGCTTCGTCAACAAGGGCCGGCGCGTTCAGACCGGTACGCTGTTCTGGTTCCTCGGCCTCTACATGGTCTCGGGGCTAAGGCGCATCCGCCGGGGTACGCTGCGTCATTCACGAGAGGTCGATCATCGCGAGGCGTGGCTGACGGCGGCATGCAATCTGCTGGCAGCGAATTACGATCTTGCCGTCGAGGTGCTTGGCAATCGCCGCCTCGTAAAGGGCTACTCGGATACGCATGTCCGCGGCCTCTCCAAGTTCGATCGCGTCATGTCGGCCCTGCCGCTTTTACGCGATCGCGAGGATGGAGCGGCCTGGATGAAGCGGTTGCGGCAGGCGGCGCTGCTGGACGAGAAGGGCACGGCGCTCGATGGCGCATTGAAGACCGTAGAGACGCTTTGACCCGGCAGGCTAATGAAAAGGGGCGGATATTCCGCCTCGCGCGTCCTTAAGGCGCGGACAATATCGGCCAAGACCGATAATCTCCAAAAGGGAACAATTGCATGGACAGTCTTCGAAATGGCGTTGCGGAGGATCTTTCAAGTCCTCGCAGCGGTGAAATCTCGCATGCCAAAAGCCTCGTCGTCGTCCTGATATGCTGGCTGGCGATCTTCGCGGAAGGATATGACGTCGGCGTCCTCGGTGCCATCTTGCCCGCGCTTTCGACGGATAATGTCTGGCATCTCTCGCCGCTGCAACTCGGCGCGATGGGCAGCTACACCGTCTTCGGCATGCTTATCGGCGGGGTTGTCGGCACGCTCAGCGAGCTCTACGGACGCAAGCCGATGTTTCTCGCCTGCCTTTCGCTGTTCGCCGTCTGCACGGCGGTCACTGCGTGGTCTCCGACGCCGACATGGTTCGGCATCAGCCGCTTTTGCGCCGGCCTCGGCCTCGGCGGCATCATTCCTCTGGCGGCGGCGTTGACCATCGAATATTCGCCGACCGCGAAGAAGAACCTCAACTACGGCATCATGTACTCAGGCTATTCCCTTGGTCTCTTTGCCGCCGCACTCGTCGGCAGGTGGCTATTGCCGGAATATGGCTGGCGGCCGGTCGTTCTGGTTGGCGCACTGCCGGTTCTCTTCGTGCCCGTCATGGCGTGGCTGTTGCCGGAGTCGCTCGATTTCCTCGTCGCCAAGGGACGAAACGAAGCGGCGAGGCAGCTGGCCGCCCGGCTTGGAGTACCCATTCCCGCAGGCAGCGCGCCGAAGGAAACCGGCCTTGGCTGGCGGGCCGTTCTGGGCGAGATCTTTTCGCCGAGAAACGCCTTTGCCACCGCCTGCTTCTGGATCGCCCTGTTCATGGGTCTGCTCCTGGTCTACGGCCTGGCTCAATGGCTGCCGCAGATCATGCGCAAGAGCGGCTACGATCTCGGTGACAGCCTGCTGTTCCTTGCCGTCTTCAGCTTCACCTCGGCGATCGGCGGCATCGTGCTCGGTCAGTGGGCCGATCGTTTCGGCGTGAGGTTGACCGTGACGCTGTCCTATCTGCTCGGCGCCATCGGTATCGCGCTTCTCGCCTTCAAGGGCTCGATCTGGCTGAACTATACGGTCGTCGCCATTGCCGGTTTCGGCACTGTCTCGGCCTCGCTGATCCTCACCGGCTATCTTGCCGCCTACCTGCAACCTTTCGTGCGGGCGGCCGGCACCGGCTGGGCGCTGAGCTTTTCGCGCATCGGGGCGCTCTCAGGCCCGCTGATGGGCGGATACATCGCCAGCCTGAATGTCGGCCCGGAATGGAATTTCTATGTTTTCGCGATCATAGCCGCGATCGCGGCATTGGCGACGGCACTCATTCCCAACCGGCGATGACCCGATCTGTAGCGGCGTCTGTCGGGCCGCTCAGATCTCGTGTTTGCGGATATTGTGCAGGACCTTGTGCAGGGTCGAGATGAAGCCGCGATATTCGGCTTCGTCGACGCCGTCGAACATCTGCAGGAACAGGTCGTACATGGTCGGCCACACCTTTTCGAAGGCGGCGCGGCCTTCCTCGGTAATGGAGACGTCGCGGATGCGCATGTCCTCGGCGCGAGGCTGGCGACGGATGTAGCCCTGCTGTTCGAGGGAATCCAGGGTGCGGCTCATTGTCGATTGCTCGGTCACGGCAAAGACGGAGAGCTCGTTGATCGTGACGCTGGAGGAAACGCTGAGAACGGCGAGCGCCCGCATCTTCGCCGTAGTCATGTCATATTCGCGCAGTTCTTCCGATAGATTGGCGTTCCAGCGCGCCATCAACCGGTTCATCAGATAGGGCGCGAAGTGATTGAGGCCGATTTCGCCCATGGTCGGGCGCTTTGCGTTCTCATCCCGCTTGCGCCTCAAAACGGTGCCTGAAAACCGTTCCTCCATCGACGATACTCCCTAGGAAACATGTTGCTTCAGCGACGATGCAAGCAGGAGGCAGAACCTCCGCCGGAGCCTGGACCGGGATGCGCCGAAACGCCTGGGTACAGGCCCTTTATGTGGATGCGGTGGTTAACAGATGACTTGAACGGATGCCAGACGAAAAGCTGGCCGAGGCTGCAATAGCTGCCGGTGATGTCATCATGATCGCCATTGCCGCGCCGTTCACTGGCAAGTGGATGAGGAGCCCGGCTTGACCGGACTCCAACCTTTTCAACCTGTCACGCAATCAATGCCAAGGCGCGCACCGGCGAGCCCGTGCCCTTGACGAACTTCAGCGGAGCGGCGATCAGCACGGCACCCTTGGCCGGAAGCTGATCGAGGTT
>Ga0209922_104478_pt1 | contig 10107 bp, 18 predicted proteins | sample ThiBiot_500_biof_FD_183946 | JGI IMG/M metagenome (GOLD analysis project Ga0209922, IMG submission 183946) | Wastewater bioreactor microbial communities from Cape Town, South Africa - Thiocy_expt_500_biof (SPAdes) | ecosystem: Engineered > Bioreactor > Thiocyanate-remediating > Anaerobic-Aerobic ...
AATAAATTCATTTTGTAGAGATTTAAACGAGGAATCGATTAAAAAAAAGAAAAGTCAAATCTGATGAAAAATGAACGAGATATTGAGAAAATACCGAGAGGCTCATTATACCTGGCGCACCCGTTATTTCTCTTGTTTGATTTGGTGCTTTTAGCTCTTCTTACCATAAAAATCCAATCGAGTTTGCTCGATTCGGATTGTTCAGGCAGAAAATACGGCCGAGAATAATATTGTCTGAGAAGATATGCTGTCGAATAATCGCAATTACTCCAGCCAACATACCATGGTCGATAGTTTTCGTCGACCATATACGCTCGTTCTAAGTCCATATCGAATACATCGCCTAATGTTTCGAATTCATCTTTGTTTTTATAGGGAAAAAATTGACATTTATCTTCGACAGCACGTAATGCACTTGAATTTGTTCGATAGAGACGTTTGAAAAATTGAAAATTGAATTTGTCCAATGCTAACCAATCGTTCATCGCATCGGTGATAATCACCGGTCGATTGGTGTATGCATATTTCTCTTCGAATTCTTCACGTGTTACATTCGAAATACGTTCGATTTGGTCGAAATTTCGACAGATTTCACATGATGTTCGTGGTCGAAATGTATCAATAAGAAATTCAAGTTTAGGTGCGAGACATTCTTCTTGATAGATGTCAATCGAAAAAAGTTTATCGTATGAATAATGAAGAAATTGTTCGAGACCAATACGTGAAATACTACTGGTAAATATAGCCAATAAACCAAAAATTACAGCGAGAATAAGACAGAGATCACATTTATATTTCGATTTTTTTGCTGTGAGAATTCGAAGTTTTTGATAATTGGGTAATGTTTGAATATATTCCAATGAAATCGATGGATATTTTTTTATGAGAGATTCAAGTTTATCTGCAATTGCTTTTGACATTTTGTGTATTACCCCGAACGGATATCAGTCAACAAACACTTTATTTTCGATACTCCCTCTATAGATTCAACCGACTCATTGGTGTATAATTTCTATTGGTTAACTGAAAAGTTGACGTCGTGGATCGATGTATGGGAAAAAGGGGATTATATTATACGATTACTTGATTTGATTTGACTTTCGAAATGGCTGAATCTGTTGAGAATGTAACAATATCTCCCATACTCGATACAATCGATGTACTCAATCAAAGTAATACGACAGGAAAAGAAGTTTACGTTCCACGACCGGAAGGCATGTTATTGTCTTATTCGTTTCTTCTTCTTGCGGCACTTTTCTGTGTCTATTTTGGTTCCTATCGGTCAATCATTCGACAAGACAAACAAAAGAAATCTGGAGAAAAACCTGATGTTCTCACAGCTAAGGATGGTAAATGATTTTTAATGAGCTTTAGTTTTCATTGTTTTTTTTTCTCTTCTCTAGCGGCCAAATTTCCATTCATAGCTAGTGCCTTTCTTTTCGGCATCTATTTGGTTATTCGTTTAGTTTCACAAGAATATATAACATTCGTTTTGAATATTTACTTTTCTCTCATTGGTATTGTCGCACTTTTTCGTGCAATACAACCGCTCATTCATAGAATTCCATTGGCTTTGGTTCAACAATATCAACAACGACAATTTCATTTGAAATTAACAGAAAATGAATTCATCTATATCGATTATAAATTCGATTTTGTTGATATTGGTGGTCTAATCTTTTCGATTCTAGTCGGTGTTTGGTATTTATTGAAACGACATTGGATTGCTAATAATTTCTTCGGCATTGCTTTTTCAATAAACGCAATAGAAATTCTTCATTTTAATAAGTTCGTCATTTCTTCAAAAAAATACAAATTCAAATCATTTTTATTTAGAGTCATTAATGGTTGTGTTCTCTTGGGAGGTTTGTTCGTCTATGACATCTTTTGGGTATTCGGAACCAACGGTAAGTTGAATTGATTTTGAAGACGAAAGATAAATATATGAACTTGTTAGTTATGATCACTGTTGCCAAATCATTTGATGCACCAATTAAACTGATCTTTCCTCAAGATTTAATTGAAAGTGGCCTACTTTCAGCTAATAAATTCGCCATGCTCGGTCTCGGAGATATTGTCATACCGGGAGCATTCATTGCTCTTCTACTTCGTTATGATATATCTCGGCAAACATCATCAAAATTATATTTCTATGTTTCATTTATTGCCTATGTCATTGCTTTACTCATAACAATATCGATTCTTCAAATTTTCAAACATGGTCAACCAGCTCTACTCTATATCGTTCCACTTTGCATCGGTTTTCCGTTATTGACAGCACTTATTCGTCGAGATTGGACATCAATGTTCGCCTATGAAGATCATCCAGAGCAGGAGGAGAAAAAAGACGAATAAAATCTTTCCTTTTTTTGTGTTGTTTCTTGCTGATTAATCTAATAAATAAATAAATCAATTAATGAATCAATCAAAATGATTTTACAAAGAGAGACAAAAGAAAAAAAAACAGAATCATTCATTTCAGATCGAAGATGTTTTCGATTTCGGTTGAATAAACATTTGAACACGTTGAAATGAATAATGTCGATTAGTTTTCCAGCCAAACCAGAGAATACCTTGATTAAATGGAACAAGTCCATCGAGATAACCAGCAACAAGACCGTTCAATTGAACATGAGCACAATCAGGACCTGAATGATACCACCAGCCGACACCGCCATGAATCTGTGGACAATTGATATTATCAACAGTAGCATAATGATCGTAAGTTGAAAAAGGCGAATTATGATGCCAACGTGAGAAACCTAAATTAAACTTTTGACGTAACAAACAAACAAGCAAATGAATTAACTAACTGTCAATCGTATTTGTTCCTTCAATATCTCCATGATATTCATCAATATATAATCGATAATCATCATTATGATTGCCGATTCGAAATGTTTCGTAGAAAGCACGACGTGTTTCATTATATCGATTGGTTAATTCAATTTTCAATCGACATTGATAATGATTTGTTAACCAATATAAATTTTCATTTCCAATCCAGAAATTAGTTCGATTAACAAATTGACCGAAACCATATCGATATTCCATCCATGTTCGATTGAAATCAACATTATTTGATTGTCGATTTTGTATTAATAACCATTGAGATTGACTTCGATTCGAACAGAAAACATTCGATAAACGTTCGTTGAAACCAACGTAAATATCAAGACAATGCGTCGTTTGATTCGCTTTTGGATAGAGAAAATTTTGACATGAACAATCGAAATACCGTTGTTGTTGTTGTTGTTGTTGATGTTGATGGTGATCGTCGTTTCGTAGACTACGATTAAGATATTCAATGAAACGATCTTGTTTGACTTTGAATCGTTCGAAACATATATAGATAAGAATTAAAAGAATTAAATGATAAACAATCAAAAGCCAACATAACAAATAGAAACGTTTTGGTCGACGATTTTCATGTGATGTAACATACGTAAGAGGAACAAAGTAAAATGTGTATTGAATTTACTGTTCGTGTTCAGAAAATGACGACTTATCGAGATTTAAAATACAATGCATGCTTTGTTTTTCTTTCTGTCTAAAACATGCAACTAACCCGTAGGGTTTTTTTTTTATTGTATCGAGACGATGTAAGAGTTGAAAACAAAACGCAACATAAACGACTTAATCGATCTCAATTAAAAGAACAAAATTTCCGCATTTTTCTTTTGTTTGTTTTATATTTTAGATAGAAATTTTATATTCTTTCCTTTTTTTTGTCATGGCTAAAATAGCTGATTTAACGCATGTCGATGAAGTTTCCGATTTAAACTCGGAATTTGATAGTACAGACAAAGACGAGAGAAAGTAAAAGATAAAATCAACAGAAGAGAAAAGATTTCTAATCGATTGATATTTTTAGACGTAAACGAAATGATCTCGCTGAAAAAGTCACGTTTACCAGTGCACCAAGTGCGAACAATAGGTTGGTTTATTGAAGAAAGAAGAAGGAGGCTTTTGAATGTTGGAATCTACGTATATTTTCAGACAGACGTTTCGTTCACAATTTATGGTAATGAATGCTTTTGAACGGCATAAACGGTTAATCAATGATTATGTTCGCTATTATTCGAAAGAAAAATCGTTTGATGCGATTTTCAAACGTGATACGTACGTGTGTTAGTTACAAAAGAATAATTTATGTGAATTTCTTTTTTTGTTTTATTTTGATTAGTTCAAAAGATAAGACGGATATAGATATTATTCGAAGTGAACATAGATTTTTATGGAACGAAGATGAAGACGATCCGGAAGAGAGTTGGTAAGAAAAAAGCCGAGCACGAGAATTGCTGACGAAGAAGAAATTGATTGATTCATTTCAAGGGAAAAACGTTTAGCAAAAAAATATTATGATAAACTATTTAAAGAATATTGTATATGTGATTTGAGTCATTGGCAAGAGAAGAAAATAGCTATGCGTTGGCGAATTGACAAAGAAGTCGTTAATGGCAAAGGACAGTTCATATGTGGCGAGAAACGTTGCGATGAAAAAGAACATTTGAGAAGTTGGGAAGTATTATTTGGCTATGTTGAACATGGTAAAAAGCGCGATGCCTTAGTGAAATTAAGTATGAATGCAAATAATTGTATTGCATATTGTTGACTTTTCTATTCAAGGATTGTGCCCATCGTGTACGACAAAACTTCATTTTGGTCATAAGTATGATTGATAAATCATCATAAGAAACTTGAGTTGATGGGTGTTTTTTTTCTTCGTTCTTTTAGAGTAAAGGAAGTTGTGCCGAAACAAGTTGAAGTAATTGAACCTGCTGATGTTCCATCATCATCATCACCATCCGTCACAAAGAAAAGTCGACTCGACGACGATGATGATGATTCAACGACACTCAAAGATGATGGTCAAATATGGTCGAAACCATTACCAGAAACTCGCGAAGCGACAAGGTATAAAAATTCCGAACGAAAACAAAATTTATCGATTGTTATTAATTTTATTTAGGGAAGAAGAATTCGATGAATATCTACAAACATTATTCTTTTAAACATCAGAATTATGTTGTATTTTTCTTTGAAATAATTCATAAAGAACATCAGCTACAATAGTTGAACTTGAATTATTTGACATCATTTTCAATGTAAATAAATTGTCAATGGGAAAATAATGTAGAAACGAATGAAACTGTTTATGTCGAGTCAATGATTTCTCTAAAGTTAATTCGATATGTTTACGTATGAATTGATTGCGTGAATGACGAAAATAGATTCGATAGATCCAACGGATTGTATCGACTATTGTTAAAATGAATAGAACATTAAACCAAATCCAAATAAGTAAATAGAGTTTTTCAAGAAATAGATTTAAAACAAGAACACATTCGACTGTATACAAATGTTGTATGCCTAATTCACGTATTTGAAAATCACATAATGTTAAACGTGGAAAGATTTGACTTGATGGATGATAAATATTTCTTAACATATTCCAACCATATTGAAAGTAAGTTAATTGATGATAACGAAGAAAATATTGAAGAAATATTAATTGACAAGATAAATTCAACATATATAAAAATTTAATTAAAATGTAAAAGTGTGCTAATGATGAACCTTTACAAGATTTTCGTTTGTCTTTAGACGAAGATTGAACATATTCTTCATATCGTTCAAGACAATCAGCAATGAATTTAATCACTTGAATAAAAACAAAACTGTAGAAATTTCTTTCGAATAAAATCTACGCAGCCTACTCGTATGTCGATCTCTATCAGATGCCATCAGTTGAGCTTTATCCGATGCTTCAATTAATGATCGAATTGGAATGCCAATTTGATGATTCAATCTTTGCCAAATAAGACGTGGAAGAAGAAAAAAGAATGCTTGAATAAAAAGAACAATATAAATCCATTGATAGTATTTTAATTGTCGTTGAGATCGGGCTTGAACATTCGATGGAATATATTCCGATTTCGGAACGAAATATGTATTTTGAATGAAACATAAACTATCAATAAAATCTTGATAATTACTCGCTAATTGTGCTGGTACCCAACATTTAATTGCATCATTCATATAATCATAGGTTGATGCTGCTATACAAAAGCAGAGAATAAATGCAACTGTATATCGATTGTGTAATCGATCGATTGATGAATCATCATAATTATCGTTGGAATCTTTTTTACTTGTAAATTCTTTTGCAATCTCAGTCACTTCTGTGTAATCCATTTCGTTATGTCAAATAGTTATGCTGATGAAAGAAAACGAACAACCGAATGAATCTTGTTGAGTAAATAGTTGTTCTTTCTCTTTTTTTTTACTATTCAATTTTAAATGTCAGAGGCACGCATGTAATATTTGCACATCGCTGATAGGAATTGTTAAGAACGAGAAAAAAAACGAAATATAAGACGAACATCATTTCTCGTAATGAGCCAACAACGATTTTATTTCGAAACATTGTGCTGAATGATATGCAATTTGAATTTCTCAGATGAAGGCTCATTGTTTTTTATTATTTCAGTGAAGTGATCACGCTATGGCTGAGTGCTCGTCATGGACTATTGACTATTTAAGAAGCATAAATCACGATGGTGTTTTTTTTTGCACTATTTACATTCCGAATTTTTTTTTCTACGTCGATAATATTAAAAAAAAGCTATTCAACCACGACTAAGATAGAATAAGTTTGTTTTTCATCGTCAAAATCATTACAACGATGCGATTGCAAAATATTACATTACATTGTTTCCTTGGAAGTCTTTTGCTTCTTCTAATTCTATTTCAAGGTCACACTACAGCAGCTCGTGCTTTGGGGAAACAACGACAAAATATTGATTCAATTAAAGTTTCGAATGATCGAAAACGACGACAGGATTTAGAAGAACTCGATGATTTTGGTGTTCTCAATTTTAATTCTGAAGATGACGAAGTCGATGACGAAACTGAAGAGGTCGATGATGAAAGCAGTAGTGATGACAGTGTTACGACTATAAATGGAGCTACTGTCGATGAAGGTTTAGCCGATCTTGTTAATGGACAAGATGATGACGATGATAGTGAAGATGAAAGTGATGACTTTTCAGACGATGAAGACAATGTCGAGGATGATGATAGCGATTATGACGGTCTTTATCAAGAACTTTTAGGTGATGATGATGATGATGATGATGGTGGAATTTCTGACGACGATAAATAAACTTGGCATTTAATCAAATTGGATTTTCTTTATTCTAATATTTATTATGAAAAGAAAGAAAAAACTGAAGCATACTGCAACTACAATTTTGTTAATGAATACACGTATAAAGAGAAAGAGAGAGAAAAGAATAAAATCATAAATAAAAAAACACTGACCATACATACATAATGAAATGCTAAGAAAATCATCTGCTGTTTTCTGTTCTTTGTTTTGTTTCTTAGTTTTATCAAAATCGAGAAACAGGACGATCCTGAGCTTGAATTCAGATATTCGAAACTCATGTTTTGATCTATTTTGTTTTGTTCTTAAACAACTGAGATCTTCTATCAGTATGTATATGTATACGTAATCACAGATATGCGCAGTGTAAAGTGTTAAGAATTCACGAAGAAAAGAAATAAAAAGAAATAAAAAGAAGATATTTTGATTTAACTTTGCCATGTAATATGTCCATATGCTTGAAGACCCGATAGGGTTAAATAACCAACCCAGAGAAGAACGAAAATTGCCGAACATATATATTTCGGAATCGCCGGTCCACCTGAAACGAAGACGAAGAGAAAAAAACAGAAACAATTACAATGATATTCTTTTGTTTTTAGTTTTACCTAATTCTGCTTTGCCAAAGACGGATAAATAACGACGAAGAATTAAAATTGTCATGCCAAGAACGCAGCAGATTGAGAAAACAAGAACACTAAATGATAAATCTCCAGCTTTGACCGTGAACGGAAGATTCTAAATCAATTGAACAATATGTTTTTGTGTTTTTCGTTTCGTTGATTTTCCTACTTTCGATTCCCAATAAATCGCAGCAATAAGCCATGGAAGTCCTAAACCTAAAAACACATTGACACTATTCGAACCAGTAACATTTCCAATAGCATCATCGGCTGTTTTCGAATTTTTCGCTGCAATCATCGATGCGAATGTGTCTGGTAATGATGTTCCTAAGGCCACGAATGAAATAGCAACAATACTATCTTTTAATCCAACTAAACAGCCAAATATAGCTGCAACATCACCGACAACAGCCGTTAAAAGAGCAATAAAAGCTAATGAAACAAAAAATGTGAGCCATCCACCGGCAATTGATGTTGGTGGTACGAAAGCAAATAAAACTTTCCAGAAAAATGCCAATGTATGACCGATATAATGGCCGAATTTCGCTGTTTCTAAATCGCCACCATTGACATTCATTGCATCACGAAATTGTTCGCCCCAAGTTGTTTTTGTTACACTTAATTTATCGATATCAACTTGAACAAGTGATGCCATTTTATTTGCAATTGTTTTGTATTCTAAATAGAAACAAAAATTCGAAGATTAATATTTTGTTTTGTCGTCTAATTTTCTGTACCATCATCATTGATAATTGTCACAACGGTTTTTGTATGTTTGCCTAATTGAGCACCATCGGTTGGTTTATATAATTCGACAGCAAAACTCTCGTCTTTTTCAGCTTCAAGATCGTTGACAATCGGAATAGCAATTACTTTCGAGATTTCACCATGTTCGAAGACTAATTCTTGATCGACAGCTATTTAGAAATAGAGAAAATATCGTTTGTTTGTTTTATTTTTTAAAGAAAATATCCTACGTTCATAATCTCTAGTTGCAATAGCATCAATATCTTTCGTTCTATATCGAACTGTTACTCGTCCATCGGCACCATTGATACGTAAAACTTTGATTTCAGCTTTGCCAACACTTTCTTTAACTAAATAGATCGTTTCTTCAAAACCAATATAACCCGGTTCTAAAATAAAAAATTTTCATCAATATTCATTTTTTCTTTTCATTCATGTTCAATTTTGCTGTACCATCATCATTGATAATTGTCACAAGTGCAACCGTTTTCGAGCCTACTTTTGCATGACTTTCTTGTCCTTCGGGTAGAGATAATTTAACAAAAAATGTCTCATCAGGCTCCCATTGATTATCATCAATAACATGAATCGTAATTTTTTTCTCTTGTTGTCCACGTTCCATAACGAATTCTTCGGATAGTTTAACATAATCTTCTCCAGCTGTTGCTGTACCATCGATTGTATCAAGTCTATTTGCAAAAAAAAGAAATGACACAAGCAAATTAGTATTGAAAATTCAAACAATTCGAACATTGATTAATTGTGAACTAAGCAAAGCAAGAAGCATGTACAAAGCAGTTAGATAAAAATTTTTAATCCTTACAACCGACCTGGGAGGGAGGGAGGGAGGGGGAACAATGGAAATGTTTAGCCACAACACACACGCAAATATAGATAGGGTACATATAAGAGCCCCAACGTACCGAAAATGTATTTCTGAGTCAGTATTTCCGTATCTAACAACTTCAACAGTGACACGCTGTTCACGTTCGAGTACGGCATAACTAGGTGAGGCAAACTCAAGTAATGCCATGTGTGAAAGTTCATCAGCATCTAATCTCGATATAGTTCCTTTATGGCCACCTGTATGTTCGGCCGCAGGAGTTCCGTCGGTTACCTGCGGTTTGACAGCTCGTTGATAAATCTAAATGAATTAGTTCTATGTTGATCTATGTTTAGATTAGATGATTAGTATTTTAATTGAGCAGAGTAAATAAGAGAATAATAAAATAAGAGAAGGTTTTATGTTTGGTGTTTGCCAAAGATAACGTGCAGTGACTAAAGAGCATCAATTATCTGTTACGAAAGTAGACACCTGAATCGAACATCGATATCAATTGGACCAGTTCGTTTTACATAAACATCAACTGCCTGGTCTCGTTCAAGTACTCCATATGCAACGGCATTAAATTCAATTGTCGATCGAGTGTCAGCATGTTGTCCAATATTGGTATTGTTTATTGATGAAGCATGATCATTATCAGAAACATCATTCGTTTCATTACTAGGCTTTGCTTGATGTAATGTTTCATAAATCTGTTTTAATATTTAGATAATCATTTTTGT
>Ga0209922_104489_pt1 | contig 10091 bp, 9 predicted proteins | sample ThiBiot_500_biof_FD_183946 | JGI IMG/M metagenome (GOLD analysis project Ga0209922, IMG submission 183946) | Wastewater bioreactor microbial communities from Cape Town, South Africa - Thiocy_expt_500_biof (SPAdes) | ecosystem: Engineered > Bioreactor > Thiocyanate-remediating > Anaerobic-Aerobic ...
CCGAATCGGTAAGAAAAAAAAAACGAAACGAGAGAAATTAATTAATTAATCAATCTTTTTCTAGAGTTACTAATGAAGACGAAACAAATCCGATTAACGGGCAATCATCATCATCATCATCGACACCACCATCACCGCAAGTTCCGTCTTCCGAAGAAACTCCTTCGTCTGATCTCACCAAACCTCAAGAAGCTTATTGTAATCTCTGCGATCGTTCGTTCTGCAATAAATATTTTCTCAAAACACATTTCGCAAAAAAACATGGCGCATTAAATCTCATTTCTCCTCCATCGGAATCTCCTCCACCACCATCAACACAAACGACCGAACAACCATTGCCATTAATGATCGATCAAAAACTCGATGAAAACTATTGCGAAGTTCGTAAAACATTCAAATATAATATTCGTATAAATATTATTTACTTTTGTTTCTAGATTTGTCAAAAACGTTTTTGTAATAAATATTATCTTCGTGTAAGTTAAGTCACGTTCATTGTTTACATTGATTGAAATGAACTAAGAAGGACTTCAAACATAGTCAAGCACGCACACTAATAGATTGCCTTTACTTTCGTTTAACCTACTGTTTGTTCAGATTACCTTCTTTTGTTCAAAAAGATGTGATGTTTAATTTTTATTGCTATTTCATTTTTTCGATGTCAATAATGCGAACATCTTCAAAAGAGACACACAGGGCTTATCTGACTTTTAATAAGCTTATTTATTCACGAACGAACGAAAAAGAAACATCGACTTTTTTTTGTTTACTTTTTCTTTTAGAAACACAAAGGCGAATGTCATGGGATCTACACTGATTATATTAAATCGTTACAAAAAAGTTCGAATGAAAGCCCGGTCAAGAATCATACTAGTCGACCAACAGCAGCAGCAACAGGTAACACATAACACATCGAATTGATTTGATGTTTCTGTTTGTTTGTTTTGTTGTATCAGCACCATTCTATCTTCCAATTGAATCAAAATCAACTGAAAATATTTCATCACCACCGTCATCAACACAAACAAATTCACTTCCTCTTCCTTCTCCCCAACGACCTATCCGTCGTTGTAATATATGTCAACAAGAATTCCGAAATAAAGCATCATTACGTATGCATATAAGTACAGTTCATTCGAATGAAATTAATAAAACAAAATCAACAAACATGACATCAACATATCCGATATCACCATCGGCTAATCTCGGTTTTCTTCAGCCGTATGTCGATACCAGTAGTCCACTTGCACATAAACTCGTTGCTGGTCAAGCACCACAAGCATCCTATAGCATTCTTCATGATTCATATTTTTGTGCTAAAATGGCCGATCGTGTCGTTTGTGAAATTTGCAATAAACAAGTTTGTAATAAATATTTTCTCAAAACTCATAAAGGTACGTTTTGCTTAATCATTTTCTTTTTCTTATTAAAACTTTTTGTTTTGTTTGTATAGCAAAAGTTCATGGTATCACAAATGGTACAACGGATAATGGCGATGATAAACCACCGACAATGGTACCTATTCCATCGGAGAATGAAACATTAATGAAGCCATCGAATGATTTCGACAATTCGGATACATATTGTTCGATATGTCGAAAAGATTTTCCAACGAAATATTTCTACATATTTCATATGCAAACCGTACATAACGAAATATCTGATCCAACATTTCAGAATTTAATTGAATTCATGAAATTAGCCAATGCAATGAATCCAACAATGAATCCAATCACAACAACAACAGCAGCAGCCAACAACAACAACATATCAACGACATCAGCCACGGAAAGTGACGATGAATCTGATGGAAATATGAGCACATTGAAACGTAAACGAAGTTCAAGTCAATCATCAACTGAAACAACAAAACGAATGAATCTATTGAATGATGCCAATGGTGGTCTGCAACCATTTCTAATCGAAAGTGAAGATCCGAATTTTGCCCAAACATTTGTACCTTGCATGGTCTATTTGCCTGTTGTTCGACGAGTTACTCAACAGATGAAGATCAATCTACGTTTGAAACCTGTCTTAGCTGATGCATCAGATTGAAACCAAAAAGAAAAGAAAAATTTTTTTTTTTTATTTCAAAACAAGAAAAAAAAGATAAAATAGCTTTCATATTTGTTTTCTTTCTCTTTCTCTCTCTCTCTCTCTCTCTGTTTTTCTTCATTCATATCTATACATACATATAATTATGTGTGCGTGCGTGTGTTTGCTGTTTGTTTTTCATTTTTTTTCGACATCATTTGTCTTATGTACTAAATGTAAAAGTTCATTATTCATCATATATGGACGTTCGATTGAACCATCATTTTCATCTAGATCTTGAAGAAAACAAATGAATAAAGTTTTTATTGCCATATCATAAACACTAAAGAATAGACTTGTTATTAAATATGTCGAAACTAGAATAACAATAATTGGTGTCCAACGAAGAATTAATTGTTCATATTCATTTGTCCATTGAAGATATTCGTAGAATAGACAAGTATTTCCAACTGAAATCGTAATTATACCACAGAAAAGTATCCATTCAGTTAAATGAACAAGAACAAGAAAACGAAGTGAATTGTCAAGAATGTAACCGAATGTTTTACGTGTTGCTTTACAAAATGTATAACCACGTGACGCGATTAGAATGTAGGAATTTTTATTGAGAAATTTAAGAAATTTCTCGAATATCCAAAGTAAACAGCCGAAACATGACGAAAGAAATTTAATGACGATATTCTCTTGAAATTTGTCGACTTTTCGAGTAATATATTCAAAAATCATTCGTATATATTTCAAAGTTGCAATTAATAATGAACCGAATGCAATCGAACCGAGATGATATCGAAGAATAATTCTCAACGATGAAAACAATGGAAAATATGTTCGTAAACGTTGTTTTGACCAGTAGAAATTGGCGAAAACACCAGCTAGAACAATTTCTTCAAATGCAAATAGAAAAGCTGCAAACCAAAGATAAGCAAATAGATTAAACCATTTTAATATTTGTTTATTATCGACAAGAGATTCGATAACACTACGAGTGATTGGATCGGTTCCATTTAAAGTCAATGAATCATATCCATAGTCTTGTTGAAAAAGACATTGTGCCGAAGAATTAAGATCCGGTAGACATGGTACACTTTCATTGTTGATCATCATGCGAAATATTGGTTTACCAACAGTTGTTAATGACATATCAACATAGACGATACCCAATGTGAGAAAAATAAAAATTAAAACAATCAATGGTGACCACAACAGTGTACTTAACACGGAAAACACAGCTTTAGCACCTTGTTCTAATAGAACAACACATAATCGTATACGATGGATTAATGCACAAATAATAACTAAACCGACGACGAATGAAATTGTCGAAATCGTTCCAACGATATAATAGATAGTTTTTAATTTAATAAAATCATTAATTATTCGAGCAATTGTACTGTATTCATAGACAAGATCATCACCAGTTGATATTGTATACCAACAAAAAATACTACAACCGAATAGAATCATTAAAAATAATGTTAAGGTCAAGAAAACGACGAGACTCGTTAATAATTTCACTGCTAACATATAGATCAATGCAAGTACACATGCAAGAAGAATAAATAATGCCAAACTATCTTTAATTCGATCTAAATCAACCAAAATAACTTTACCAAGATCAGTTATACTATCGATGCCAAGTACTTGATTATTAATTTGTTCAACAGATACATTGCCTGTTGATGTTAGTGTACGATTATTTTCTGAATCGAATAGATCTGCTAATATCGATGGTAAACATCGGCCAAGAAATGGTTCGGAAACGATTGTATACGGCGCACAGAGACCGTCTTGAACAATTTCAATAATCGATCGATTATCAGCAATTGGATCGTAATTGTACATACAACGAAGTTGACTTCGTGTTTGATTTTTCAATATATATCCTGTATTTTCGATAACATTCAATGATTGATAATGAGAATAATAATTTGGACATGATTCTACGCAAATTTTTGTTGTTGGACATTGAAATGATAAAGCATTATCAGTCAAACATTTACTGATGTCAAAATAGAATTGATACGGTCGAGTTTGAAATTCATTTTGTCCGCAAAGATTTCCTAATGAATCACTTGCTTGAATTAAACTCGATGGATGACCTTGACTTATGATTATCATCGAGAATAATCCATAGATAAATGCAAAGACAAGAAAAATAATCAAACAACATACATCGGTACAGCGACGTTTTCGATACGAAACAAAATGTGGCAAATTCGATGTCATTATACAATCAAATGATGATCATGTCTTTTTCAGCTTTTTTATTATTACAAAAAACACCATCTGTGACATACGCTCCTACGAGTCATTTTATTTTTTAATTAAAAAGAAAAAGAAGAAGTTTTCCATCTGTTTCACAAAAAACTAATCAATCATCATAGACCTTGCAATTCAAGTTCATTATACATTTGAATCCAAGTACAACATGGACAAAATAACATCGCACATGCATCACCACAGATTGAGCCCTTAAAAAATGTCATTAATCTCGAGATTAGAAATATGTCAACACATACACGGATTCGGAAGCCTGTTCGCATTTTTGTTCGTAATGCTGTATTACCTAAAAAATAATAAATAAAATTTATCGAATTTGTGTGCTGTTTTTTTATTTACCACCAGGAAAACACCACATACATGGACATTCGTTTGTTCGTGCATGTAAATTAGTTAGAAAGCAAGGAGCACAAAAACATGCAGTGCAACCTAAGCAAAGCAAAACAAAACAAACAAATAATATGTTTTTTCTTCTGTCGAATCAATCGTATCGCGTACAAGTTCTCATATCGCCACAACAGCCACATAAACCAGTAGCCCATTCGTTTCGAAATGCCCATGGACTTAGCCTTGGTTGTACACGTACTGTTCGAAACGTTTTCATGTGAGATTTATTTTAAAAAAAACGTGTGTGTGTGTGCTATAACATTTTTAATTCACAAGATATTTTCGAAAAAGAAATTGACTGCTGTGATCATATATATTCGTTTCGATTTTTTCTTTCTTTTCTACTTAAAATAATGAAAGAAAGATGCCTTCATGGTAATTATAGAGCTAGAGCATTGATTGAGTCGAATTAAATCAACCGATCAGACTGACACATTCAATGTAAAATCATATTCATCAATATGAACAACCGATCAGATAAGTTCACTTCACTCATAGATCAACATAGTGAATTAAATTTTCTTCTTTTTTTTTCTCGTATTGTGGTATTAAGTACGAAGGTGAACAAGCGATAAAATCCGTTTGCGTATGATCATTATGAAAAAGAAAGATAGATGATGGTCAAAAAACAGGTAGAAGTATACTTGCCCTTCGAAAGGGTAAGAGAAGAAGAAGAAGAAAAAAAGAGAAAGAGAGACCTTTAACCATTTTTAACGAAAAGTAAAACAAGAGTTCATTTGTAAATAACATCGATTCAATGAACTAACGTATTTATGTGAGGTTACAAAACAGATGCAAGTTATACTACTACCAAGACCCCTACAAAATTCAAATCAATATCGTCCCGTACCGGTATGAAAACATGACATTTTGCCTTCATATTATTGATCGAGAGTGTCATTAACGTCTTTCATTTTTCGATTTAGAAGAAAAAGAAGAGAAAAAAAATATGTATTCGCATCCTTTGACTTGCACATAAAATCCTAATCAAACATGACAATCTTAGTTTTCTTTTCTTTTTTTTTGAAATTGAACAGACATATATTGACTCTGGAAAAACTCATAAGAAAAACAGAGCACATTTTTTTTCTTTCTCTTTCTATCTAACAAGTGGATATGCAAGCGTCACGTAAATTGATGAGGACTAATTTTCATAGCGAACAAAAGGCGTAGAAAGAAAAGAGAAAAAAAGACGATCGTTTGCCGACATCATTGGGCTTTTTATCACCATGTGACTTGAATTTTTCTACGTGCAATCACACACACACACAAATATACGCATTCATACGCTACGGAGAGAGAGAGAGAGACGAGAGGGGGAGAGGAAAAAAAGACAGTGTATTTATTGGTGAGAAAAAAAAATATATAGACGCATATTGAAGTAAGAAATAATAATAATAATCGAGTAAGAACACCTATGGCGGAAGAAGCCGAAGATGAGCCAATTGATGCTGTGAGTAACTGAAATAGGAATATGATGATCAATATATTTTTTCTTTTCGTAGAGAAATTTATTACATGATGAAGATGATCAAAAACTTCATTTGTTTATTAAAGGTAAAATAAGATAATACTTCTTATGTGAATGTTAATCTATCTTTTATGTTTTGTTAGCTGGAAGAGACGGTAGATCTAAAGGTGCATGTCCATTTTGTCAAGATATGTTTCTCAAATTATTAATCAAACGTGAAGCTGATAATGATTTCAGTTTCGATGTCATAACAATTAATTGCAAGAATCCACCGAAAGAATTCAAAGAAATCTCAAAAAAATTGCCAGCACTTGTTCATGGCGATATGGTTCTCAATGATATCGATGATATTGAAGATTATCTCGATTCAAACTATCCAAATTATAAACTAGCTTTGCAAGATCCCGATGCATTTAAAATTCAATCGAATGTTTTCAAACGTTTTACTTATTTAATTAAAGATGTTCATAATAATCCGCAAGCATTAATTGATGAATTAGAAAAAATCGATAGTTTTCTTCGTGAACGAGGAACGAAATATATTTCTGGTAATCAAATCACCAGCTTAGATTGTTCATTATGGCCGAAATTACAACATATTCGTGTTGCTTCGGAATATCTTTTAAATTTTACTATTCCAACTCAATTCTCAGCACTTTGGTCTTATCTCGGTATTATTATAAAAAATTTCAAAAAAAAAGATGAAATAGAATCTACTTTTCTAATCTTAGGATCCGCTTATGAACTCGATGCTTTTGTTAAATCTTGCCCATCGGATCAAGAAATCGTTATGCATTGGACACGTCGTGAAATATCTCCAAGAGAATATCTGCAATTAACTACAGATGAACCGAAAACATCATTGGATATTCCTCGTAGATTTCGTTAAGATCTTGTTTTTCGCTGTTTTTTCTCGTATTATCCACGTATGAATGATTGGCTTGTCTTGACGGAAGTGTATCTGTGTGCGTGTGCGTGTGTTTTCTTTCTATTTTCTACATGTTAAATAATAAAGGTCGAACATGTTTAACAACTGATATCCGATAGGACAAAAAAAGCTAAATATAATGAAAGTTAAACCTTGAAATGATAGATAAGAATTTATATTTACAGACTAATTTTTTTTTTGCAAATAATTCTGACACAGTTTTAATTTCTATCTATTTATCATAGATAAAATACGAAGTACGTATGTTGAAAGTTTCTTGTCGATATAAAAAATTTATACAGCAGTAATGCAGTAAAATCTTTCTAAAGTGGATTCCTCAAGGACCTATGAAAATGTTGTTGACGATTCTGTTTGATTCAGTGAAGATTTCGATGCGTGATAATCCATAGATCGTAGTAAAAAAGATCTACTTGTTTGAAATATTATCTGATGTTTTCACATTTCTTTAATTAACTCATATTCATTTTGATCTTCTTGTCGTGTCATATCAAAGCACGGAGAAAACATATTCGTAACGAGTTAAATCATTATTCTATTAATCTGGATTTATGTCGGGCATAGATCTCTTGTATATCGACAATGAAGCAATAGTAATATCGAAACAATCGAAAACACATCGAAAAATTATTCATGAATGGTATCCATGGTCGTATTTGAATGTTATTTTTGGTTGTTTAATATTTGGCTTCATCGCAATCTTCTTTTCACTACGTACAACAATGTATAAAGAAGCTGAAAATCTCTCGAAAGCACGTTTTTGGTCACATATAACTCTCGCTTGGAATATATTGGCAACAATGATTGGCCTTGCTGTAACAGTGTGTGCTCTTTGGAAATAAAGAAAAAAACATTTATTTTTTTTTCTGTTGTTGAAATAAACATTTTATCGTGAATAGGATAGGAAAGACTCAGGTAGGAATTGAATCACATGCATGTGGATCATTTGATCGAGCTGTTATAAAACTACATAAAAGTCCACGACGACAATTATGATCACATTTACTACCATTAGCAAATGATTTCGTATAGTATTGATAGACTAGACCCATTAATGATCCATCGAGATCGACTTTTAATTTTTGAATTAAATTATGCCAATCTTGAGGAAATAAATTTTCCATTTTATAAGCATCTCGTGCAACATATTCATCGAGAAAAATTGTTTGATTAAAAATATTCGTTGCTGTCATATTCATAATGACTGTTCGATGGTCAAGAACCCAATAGGAACTATTTGGATAGTAACCATCGACTTTATAAACACGATATCCCGGATGTAAATTGGAGAATGTTGTTAACGATGGTGTTATATAAGCCTAATTGAAACAAATTCAAACTTATTTTCATCAGATATTTGTTTTTTGTCTACCATTGATACTGGTCGTTGTCGATCGATTTCATCGTAATTAATCACAAGTTCATCATTATGCGTATGACCATAGAATTGTCCGGCAATTGTATTTTCATATCGATTGACAATCTTATAGAAATTCCAACTAAATGATGCGAGACATTCTCTCGGTGGAATATGACCGATAATATGAACTTTTTCGCCATGATCTTCAGCATATTGTAACCAATCGACCATCTAGAAAATTTTCGATTGCTTTTTTGTTCTCGTTTATTTTTGATTTTGATTTTCTTACCCATTGAAGTTGTCCAAGTGGATCAGTTGAATTAATAAACAACCAGAAATTCTCCCAAGAACAATAATTCATATTTAATGAAATCAAACGTAAACCAGGTCGAATGACTGTCGTATAGAAACCTCCTCGAGTAACATTCTCTCGTGTATCTTCGGGCAAGCCGAGTTTAATCCAATTATCAGCAATGACTTCATACAGCCAGGTTATATTATCTGTTCGAATATTTGGCGGTGGAAACATATTACAGGGAGCTAACAAATAATCGATGAATTAAGAAAACAACAGAACAAAATTTCGTTTTACCAGCTTCATGATTTCCGATAGCTGGATAGAATGTTTTATTTGGAAATGTTCGACCCAATAATTGATTGATTGTATTAACTGAATAGAGTTGTTGTTCACGGGATTGATTCCAAACATTATGAGCTGGCAAATCACCGGTATAATAGATAAAATCAACCTAATTTTAAATTTAGTTTTTCTTTTTTGATTTTCTTCAATTATTACTTTTTCAACTTCGGATGCATATTTAAGAATCTCTTCAGCTGCCCAAATTGGTATATCACAATCACGTGTATCACCCCTAAACAAATTTAAATCTCAAACATTTTTCTATCAACATATTTAAATTCTTACCAAAAACCAGCACCAATATGACCGGGAGCTAAAACGAACGATCAATCTGCACACAACGATTTCAAATCGGGTTTTTACCTGGTTGACCACCACGACAACAAAGTGGCTGTGAACAATCAGCATTTGATCCAGGTGTATACGAAAAATCAACGTGAATATCAGACAAATGTAGAACAGTGAAAATTGGTGAATCAGGCTAGACGAAGAAAACAAGAAGCGCTTAAATAAACTTGTTACTTTTCTTTCTTTTATTTTCATGTATGGACAAAAAAGTACTTTTCTGCAGAGAATTTTTAAAAACTCGTTCACGAAAACGACAAATTCGAAGATGGAAACCGACATTAACTGACGAAGAACGACGTCTCTTCGACAATGAAGAACTTCTCTCGGCTAATTTAGATACCATTGCTAATGCTTGCGGTCAACATCGAATATCTATCAGCACACGCTCACTCTCACCCAACGAATCGTTAATTCCAATTCATCATTTTTGTCGAAAGGGAACGTATCCTAACACATCCATCGAACGTCAACAAATGTCCGACGAACAAGTCCCATGGAATATTAACTTTCCCGAGTAGATCTCTCTTTGTCTCTCATTTCATTCAATTCAATATATTTTCAGTTACAATCCATCTTATTACACCGATCCGTCTCTACTTCATTC
>Ga0209922_104491_pt1 | contig 10085 bp, 6 predicted proteins | sample ThiBiot_500_biof_FD_183946 | JGI IMG/M metagenome (GOLD analysis project Ga0209922, IMG submission 183946) | Wastewater bioreactor microbial communities from Cape Town, South Africa - Thiocy_expt_500_biof (SPAdes) | ecosystem: Engineered > Bioreactor > Thiocyanate-remediating > Anaerobic-Aerobic ...
GTGAAGGACGGACGCACCGAATACGCGCTCCCGCACGTGCTGCCCCGCGATGGCGCCGGCATTCTCCTCCTCGAGGAGCTCAACCGTGCCGAGCGCTACATCCAGCAGCCGGCGCTCCAGCTCCTCTCCGCGCGCCGTCTCCACGAGTACGAGCTACCCGAGGGTTGGGTCTGCGTCGCGACGGTGAACCCGCAGACCGCGGACTACCACGTGACGGCGCTCGACAAGGCGCTGCGCGCGCGGTTCCTCCAGGTCTCCGTGCGCGCCGATCGCGCGTCGTGGCTCGCGTGGGCGCAGACGAAGAACCTCCATCCCGGCATCCTCGCGCTGGCACATGCCCACGAGCGACTCCTCGAGGATGTGCCGCCTCGCACGTGGACCTATGCCTCCGAGCTGCTCCAGGCCTTCACCGCCGCCGAGCTCGAGGATGGGGCGCTGCTTCGCGATGCGCTCGGAGGTTATCTGCCGGCGGCGTGGGTGGAGGCATTGCTCGCCTCGAAGAGCTCGTGGGGGACGCGCGCCTCGACGAGATCGTGCAACGCCTCGTGCCGCTCCTCTCGGGCCCCGAGGCGGGCGTGCTGGCAGCACAGGGGCAGCTCACCCTGGCTTCGCTCGAGGCGCTCTTCGCGGATTTGCCGGGCGATCAACGCGAGAAGCTGCAGGAGGCGCTCGGCGGCAATCCGACGGCGGTCACGCTCGTCGACGTCGACCCGACCGACCTTCTCGGCAGTTTCCCCGGAAGCGCGGCCGAGAAGAAGCTCGCGGCCTGGCGGAGCGACTCCATGAAGCAGCATCGCATCGCGCTCGCCGTGACCGCGCTCCGCGCGTTCGTCGCGCAGCCGTCGCGCCTCGCCGAGCTGAAGCGGAGCAACGTCGCGCGCCAGAGCCTCGGGCATCTGCTCCTCCAGCTCCACGAGAAGCACGCGATGCCGCTGGTCGAGACGTTGAAGCGCGTCGGCATCACACCGGTTCGCCCTGGGGCGTGAGGTCGTCGTGAGCCCGAGCACCGCGAAGACGGCGACGCGCAGCGAGCTCGAGGAGTGGCTCGACGGGTTCATTCGCGATCCGAGCTTCCTCGAGGCGTATCCGTACTACGCGGCGATCCTCGCCAAGATGACGCCCGTGGCGGACCCGTCGGTTGCACGAATGGCGGTGTCTCTCCATGACGGGCGCTTCTATCTGCACGTGAACGTCGAGTCGTTCATGGCCGAGCCGCAGTACTTGCGCGGCGTGCTGCTCCACGAGGTCCACCACGTCGTGCTGGGGCATCTCACTCATCCGAAGTTCGCGGAGTGCGAGGAGCCCGAGCTGATGGATCTCGCCGTCGAGATGTCGGCGAACGAGTACATCGAAGAGGAGCTCCCGCCGGCGGTCCGGTGGCGTGCGTATTCGTCGATCGGAATGCGGCCGGGGCAGAGCACGATCGAGCGCTACGAGATCCTCGTCCGGCACCTCCAGGGGACCGGCTCGCGGCCGAAGCCGGGCGCAGGCGAGCAGGGCTCGGGCAACGTGGACGATCATCGCCACCTCGCGCGAGGCGAGACCTCGGCAGGTGGTGTCGCGCAGACGGCGCTGCTCGTGGGGCGTGCCGTGTCCGAGGCGAAGGCGGAGCGCGCCGCGAAGCGGGCGGCGGAGGAACCTCCGCCGCCGAAGCGACGAGGCAAGAGGCCGCCGCCCCAGCCGCCCGTCACGAACGACGACGACGACCCGAACGTCTCGCGTCGTTACCTCGTCGCCGGCCGGACCCCGGGGCGCCTCATCGAGGAGCTCTCCGAGACGACGCGTGCACCCGACGTGATCATCGACTGGCGAGCCGCCCTCGCGATGTTCGTCGCGCGTGTACGAGCACCGGTGCATACGTGGTCGCGGCCGAGCCGCCGCTTCCCGGATCGCGTCTTCGAGGTTCCCGGTCGGAGCTGGGCGCCGCGACGCACCGCGGAGCAGCGCCTGCTCGTCGCGATCGACACGTCGCTGAGCATGACGAAGCAAGAGCTCGAGGAGATCGCGCGTCAGCTCGTCGTCCTCTCGGAGCGCGTGCACGTGACGATCGCGGAGTGCGACGTGGCGGTGGCCCGCGTCTACCCGTTCGCGGGGCGAATCGAGAACGTCGTCGGACGTGGCGGCACGGACCTCCGCGCGGTGTTCGCGCCCTCGGTACTCGGTGCGCACGACGTCGACGGTGTCGTCTACTTCACCGACGGCGAAGGCCCGTACCCGGAGGAGCCCGCGCCGGTCCCGACGCTGTGGGTCCTGACGAAGCCGCAGCACTTCCGCTGCCCGTGGGGCGAGAAGGCGTGGCTCCGCCCGCCGCGCTCGTAGTTCTGAATCGTCGCGCACTTCGAGTGCAATGCGGATGGTGATGGCTGCGGCTCACTCTTGGCCGCTGGCCGTTCGGACGCCGGCTTCGACCACTCCGCGCGAGCGCACTCGCGTTCGCAGCACCGTGAGGCATATCGAGTTCGTGGACCCGTCAGAGCTTCAAGGGCCTCGAATGCCACCCGTCCAATGGCACGAGGTCGCGGCGTGCCTCCTTCTCATCGGTGGATGCAATGGCGGGTGTGCGGCAGTCTCGGTGAATCACGATCACGCGATCATTTTCGGGTACATGATGATGGGACCGTTCGCGGGGTGGGCGATCGTCCCGGACGAAGCGCTTCCCCGTGCATGGACTGGCCTTCTGTTCGCGACACTCACGACGGTCATTCCTCTTTGCGTCTACTTTTGGACGCGAGAAGCTCCTCCTGGCGCACTCCTCTGGGCTGCGCTGAGCTGGCTATTTGGGGGGTTCTACTTCGCGATTGGGATGTGGATCTGAGGCTCGGTCTGCTGCTCGCGAGGGGCAGGATGCCAAAGCGATCGATCCGTCGGCGGCGGCCGGGCTCCGTCGCATGCTACCGCATGCGTGTGGTTTGTCGTCGAGCTGCGTCGAACGGATCTCGCGCGACCGCCGATGACGTCGATGGCGTTCGTGCCGCGCGGCTCGATTGAAGGGGAGTCGACGGAACAAATCGAGTCCGGGCGCTGCTCTCTCTTCACGCGATCGTTCGATTGAAGGACGAGGCTTATCATGAAGATCCCGCAGCGCATTCTTGGTCTGCTCGCCGTGGCCGCTCCCGTCGTCGCAGGATGTGGAGCCGAGGCAACCGAGCCCGCGTCCACCAGGACCGATCAGAACATCCAGAGCGAGTCGCACGCGGCGACGCCGGTCAGCTCGGAGCCCGCCGAGGACTCCAAGGCCTCTCCACGTCCGGATGATGCGACCTCGCCCGATGGAGCCTCGCCCTCGCCCTCGTCCTCGTCCTCGTCCTCGTCCTCGTCCGAAGACCTGCCTCCGGAGTGGAACCCCCTCGAGGGACCGCCTGTCGCGCCCGGCGTCTCGTCGCCGTCGTCGGGGACCGAGCCATGCCTCGCATGCGGCATGGGGTGAGCCGCGCATCTCCGCTCACGGATTGTCGCTGCTGTTACACCGGCGTCGCCGGGGAGGCGGGCCCTCACGCCCGCGTCGCGGCCTTGCCGACTGCGGGGGGGCTTCCGGCGACGGCAACGCGCTGTGACGTGGTCGCTAGGTCTGTTCGAGAGATCGCGTGCGCGTGGCCGTCGCTTGCCGGCGTCTTCCGACCTACGGGGTTCTCGTCCGCTCCTTGTGCGGGCGCGAGGGCCCGCCTCCCCGACGCCGCCTCCTGGCGACTGTCGATTTGCGCGTCAGTTCATCGACGTGCTCGTGACATCACCGGGCCGTATGCACTTGCGGCGGCGGAAGTTTGCGGCGCTGACGCCGGCCTCCTTTGAGACTGCCGCCCGAGGTCTGAGGTTCCTGGGCTTTCGCGAGCCCGAAGCCCGTCGAGTCGGCGAGTCGAGCGTCGATGCAAGCGCGCACGACGCTAGCCGATCACGAGGTAGGCGTTCGCCTTGCGGGCAGGGAGTGTGCCCGTGCGGATCGACTCGAAGACATGGGCCGAGGTGTTCGTGCCGCCCTGGTGGAGCGCCTCCGGGAGCCGGTTCAGCGGGAAGCATGCAAACGCGCGATCGTCGGGGACGAGCGCGTACGACGCGAAGCCGTCGGGGTAGGTGAGGTGGACCCAGCGCCAGCCGACCTGAGCACGGAGCTGCTCTCCCCATAGGACGCCGAGGCCGAGCCGGACGTCCTGGCTCTCGGGCGCGTCGCGTCGTCCGACGCGCACTTCGTCGACGAACTCCGCGATGCGCTCGATGACCTCTCCCGGTGCGCCGTCGGCGCCGACGAACTCTCGCGCGGTCTCCGAGACCTTCGCCATCGCATCGCGCTCCTCGTCGGTGAGCGCGCGCTCCGAAGGGAGCTCGGCGCAAGTCGCGAGGACGCGATCGGATGGCGACGTGGGCGCCCGCGTGTTCGGCGAGCGCTCCGTCGATGGCGATACCGCGGCCGTCGCATGTGACGTCACGCCGTTCGTCGTTGGCGAGGGGACCTTCGGCGCGGACGCGGCGTGGTTCGATTCGGCGGGCCTCTTCTCGCTCGCGGTCGTCGGCGCCTCGGCGGCGGTCGTCATCTCGGCGACCGCCTTCGCGTTGGCGCTCTTCGCCTTGGTGGAGGTCTTCGCCTTCGAGACCGTCGCCCTGGAGGTCGCTTTCGCCTTTGCGGTGGTCTTGGCCATGGTGGCGGCTTTCGCCTTCGAGACCTTCGCCTTGGTGGCGGCTTTCGCCTTCGAGACCTTCGCCTTGGTGGTCGCTTTCGCCTTGGCGGCCCTCGCGTTGGGGGCTTTCGCCTTGGTGGCGGCCTTCGCCTTCGAGACCTTCGCCTTGGTGGTCGCTTTCGCCTTTGCGGCGACCTTCTGCTTGGTGGCGGCGTTCGCCTTGGTGGGCTTCGGCTTTTTGGGGGCCTTCGCGTTGGCGGTCTTCTTCGCCTTGGCGATGGCTTTCGTCTTCGCCCGTTTCGCGGCGGAGGTGGCCTTCGGCTTGGCGGCGACCTTCCTTGCCGTGGTCTCGCGCTTCGCTACGTTCACGGTTCGCTTCTTCGGCGTCGAGCGACCTGCCATGGGACAAACGTAGGCGATAGATTGGGGAGACGACCATGCCCTTCGTGAATCGCCCGGGCGCCAGCATCCACTACGTGACCCGCGGCGCCCCCGGGGAGCCCGCCGTCGTGCTCCTGCAAGGGCTCGGACTTTCTTCGCGCTTCTGGTTCGACATCCCCGACATCCTCGCGAAGGAGGAGGGGCGGTCCCGCCGGGTCATCGCCGTCGACAACCGGGGGACCGGGAAGAGCGGGCGTCCTCGTCCCCCGTGGACGATGGGGACGATGGCGGACGACGTGGCGGCGGTCCTCGACGATGCGGGCGTGAACGACGCGATCGTCGTGGGGATCTCGATGGGTGGAATGATCGCGCAGCACGTCGCGCTCCGGCATCCCTCCCGCGTGCGCGGGCTCGTGCTCCTCGCCACCACGCCGGGCTTCCTCGCGGGAGCGCTGCCTGCGCCGACGTCGCTCTATCGCCTGCTCTCGGTGCCGCTCGCCGGTCGGAACGCGCAGGCGAAGATGGCACGGCTGCTCCTGCCCAGGTCGAAGTGGGCGCGTGCGGCAGAGATCCTCCGCGACTGGCCGAGCGCGATGCGCGAAGATCCGACGTCGCCGGCGACGTTCGCCGGGCATCTCTTCGCGGCATCGACGCACTTCGTTGCTCCGCGACTGTCGCGCATCGTCTGCCCCGCGCTCGTGGTCGCAGGCGCGGAGGACATGCTGATCCCGAGGCGCAACGCGGAGGTGCTCGCTCGCGGTATTCCGCGCGCCGAGCTCGAGCTCTTGCCTGACACCGGCCATGCGATCTTCGCAGATGATCGCGATCTGGTCCGCCGACTCGTGGTGCGCCTCGAGCAGCGCCTGGCCGGGGGAACGACCGACGGCAGCGCTGTCGTCCCTCCCATGTCGCCCATGCGAAAGGTCGGCTAGTCTCGCGTCCGTGGTGGACCGGATTATCGCGGATCGCTTCACGATCGAGCGGCTCGTCGGCGCGGGCGGGATGGGCGAGGTGTTCCGCGCGAAGGACCGGCTCACGGGCGGCCTGGTCGCGGTGAAGGTGCTCTACGGGTCGCTCGTCCGCGAGGCCGAGCGCTTCAAGCGCGAGGCGCAGATCCTCGCCGACCTCACGCACCCCCGCATCGTGAAGTACGTCGCGCACGGCGTGATCGAGGGCGGGCGTCCGTACCTCGCGATGGAGTGGCTCGAGGGAGAGGACCTCGCCGACCGGATCGAGCGCAGCGGGCTCACGCTCCACGAGACGCTCACCGTCGCGCGACGGATCGCCGAGGCGCTCGCGGCGCTGCACGACAAGGGGATCATCCATCGCGACATCAAGCCGTCGAACGTGTTCTTGCCGAACAAGTCGGTCGACCTCGCGAAGGTGCTCGACTTCGGCGTCGCGCGGTTGATGGGGGCGGCCTTGCCCTCGACCCGGAGCGGCATCATGGTCGGCACGCCCGGCTACATGGCGCCGGAGCAGGCGCGTGGCGCGAGGGAGCTCGATGCGCGTGCCGATGTCTTTGCTCTCGGCTGCCTCGTCTACGAGTGCATCGCGGGGCGTCCGGCCTTCGCCGCAGAGAACGTGGCGGCGCTCCTCGCGAAGATCCTCCTCGAGAGCCCGCCGAGCCTTCGGGAGATCGGGATCGAGGTCCCACCGGCGCTCGACGATCTTCTCTCGCGGATGCTCTCGAAGCACCCTGCCTCCCGGCCCGGGAGCGGCGGCGCCGTCCTGAAGGAGCTCGAGGCCTTCGCGGCCGTGAGGGATTCCCCCGCGCAGCGCGCGAGCCTTCCCGCGATGCGCGCGCTGACGGCGGGCGAGCGCCGGCTCGTGTGCGTCGTCATGGCGGCGTTCCCGCACGTCGAAGGACTCGTTGACGGTCTCGACGAGCTGAGCACGGTGGAGACGATGGCGGCGTCGTTCGATCCGCGCACGGTGGCTCTCAGCTTCGGCGCCGAGTCCGAGATCCTCGCCGACGGATCGATCGTCGTGACGCTCGCGGGGAAGGGAAGCGCGAGCGATCAGGCCGCGCAAGCGGCGCGCTGCGCGCTCGCGCTGCGATCTCACCTCATCGAGGCGCACGTCGTCCTCGCGACGGGGCTCGCGACGGTCACCGGGCGGAGCGCCGTCGGTGAGGTGCTCGAGCGTGCGGCGTCGATCCTGGCGTCGGCGCGCACGCGGCAGGTCGGGATGAGCGACGAGACGCTCCACGGCCAGAGCCCCGTCTTCCTCGACGAGACGACGGCCGGCCTCCTCGACATGCGCTTCGACGTCGGCGGCGACGATCGCGGCCTCTTCATCCGGGGTCTCCGCGAGCGCGAGACCAAGGCGCGCACGCTCCTCGGCAAGCCGACGCCGTTCGTCGGCCGTGAGCGTGAGCTATCGACGCTCCTCGCGCTCTACGACGAGTGCGTGGACGAGCCGGTCGCGCGGGCGGTCCTGGTGACGGGCTTCCCCGGCGCGGGTAAGTCGCGCCTCGTCACGGAGGTCCTCCGGCAGCTTCGCGAGCGTGGCGCCGAGATCCTGCTCGCCCGTGGCGACGCGATGAGCGAGGGCTCGCCCTTCGCGCTCATCGCGCGGCTCCTCTGCTGGAGCGCGGGCGTCAGCGGAGGCGAGCCGCTCGTCGTGCGCCAGCAGAAGCTCCGCGCCCGCGTCGCCCGCAACGTGCCCGAGGCGGACGTCGGACGGGTCGCGGAGTTCCTCGGCGAGATCACGAGCATCTGGTTCTCGGACGCGGAGAGCGTCCAGCTCCGGGCCGCCAGGCAGGACGCGATCCTGATGGGCGATCAGATGCGACGCGCGTTCTGCGATTTCGTCGTTGCCGAGAGCAGCGCCGCGCCGTGCGTCGTCGTGATCGAGGACCTGCACTGGGGCGATCTTCCGAGCGTGAACCTCCTCGACGCCGCGCTTCGTGCCGCGACCGATCGGAGCTTCATGGTGCTCGCGGTGGCGCGTGGCGACGTTCACGACGCCTTCCCGCAGCTGTGGGCGCAGCGCAGCCTGCAAGAAGTGCGGCTCGGCCCGCTCGTCCGTCGGGCGGGCGAGCGTCTCGTTCGCGATGTCCTCGGCGAGGACCTGAGCGCGGCGGAGGTCGCGCGTCTGCTCGATCGCTCGGCAGGCAACGTCTTCTATCTCGAGGAGCTGATCCGCGCGTACGCGGAAGGCACCGGACGGGGCCCGGCGCGGCCCGCGACGTTTCCGCCCGGTACCGTTCCGCCCCCGCCTGCCTCGTCGGCGGTGGCGGCCGACCCGTGGGCGCTCCCGACCACCGTGCTCGCGATGGTGGAGGCGCGTCTCGAGCGCCTCGATCCGATGGCGCGCCGGGTGCTCCGCGCGGCGAGCGTCTTCGGCGAGGCCTTCTGGCGCGGCGGCATCCTCGCGCTCACCGGAGGTGAGTACAAGGCGAGCGAGGTCGACGAGTGGCTCGGCGAGCTCATGCGCCGCGAGATCATCCAGCGTCGCGACGACTCGCGCTTCCCGAGCGACCGTGAGTACGCGTTCCGCCACGCGATCGTCCGTGATGCCGCGTATCAGATGCTCACGCCGGAGGACCAGGCGCTCGGTCATCGGCTCGCCGCCGAGTGGCTCGAGCACGCAGGCGAGCACGACCCGATGCTCCTCGGCGAGCACTTCGAGCGCGGTGGAGTAGGTGAGCGGGCGGCGGGATTCTACGGTCGCGCGGCCTCCCAGGCGCTCGAGGGCAACGACTTCGTCGCCGCGAAGCTCCGCGCGGATCGCGCGATCCAGGCGGGCGCGTCCGGCGTCGAGCACGGCAACCTTCGTCTCGTGCTCGCAGAGGCGTCGCGCTGGTCGGGAGAGCACGATGCGGCGCGCGAGCACTCGTATGCCGCGATGCGCGATCTACCCAGGGGCGAAGGCGATTGGTACGTCGCCGCTGCGGAGGCGACCGAGTCCGCGATGACGCTCGGGCACGTCGAGGAAGCGCGCGCCGTCGCGGAGCGCGTCCTCGAGGTCGCTTCCGCCGGCAGCGAGCAGGTTGCGGCGATGACCACGGCGCGCGTGATCGCCACCTCGCGCATCGCGACGTCACTCGGCGTCGCCGGCATCTACGACGTGGCCGGTGCGCTCCTCGCGCCGATCGATCGCGACGAGGCCTTCATCGCGAAGGACCCGGCCGCGCGCGCGTTCCTCCTCTCGGCCAACGTCGCTCGGGCGTCGTGGGAGGGCGACCTCGAGAAGGCGGCCGTGCTCGCGCAGGAGGCGGTCGGGTGTTTCGAGCTGCTCGGCGACGGAAGGAACGCGGCGAGACAGCGGCAGAACGCAGGCTCGGCGCTCCTCGAGCTGGGCGCGTATTCGGTCGCCGAGTCCGTCCTCCGCGACGCACGGGAGTCTGCCGAGCGCCTGGGCCTCGCGACGGTCGTGAACGACGCGAAGCTCCGGCTCGGGTACCTCTACGTGCGCACCAGCCGGCGTGAAGAGGCCGTCCGCACGACGGAGGAGGTCATCGCGGCATACGCGGCCCAGCGCGATCGCGTCGGCGAGGGGCGCGCGCGCGCGTACCTGGCAGGCGTGTACTACTTCGCCAGTGAGAACGACGCGGCCGAGGCGGAGGAGCGGAGGGCGCTTCCTCTCCTCGAGCATGCTCCGCCTTATCGCGCGGCGCTGCTCGCGTTCATGACGCTGACGATGCTCCACAAGGGCGCCTCGCCCGACGAGAGCTTCGTCGTCGCGGCGGAGGCGATGCGCCTGCTTTCGGAGGTCGGTGGCGTCGCCGAGGGGGAGGCGATCATCCGCGTGGCCTACGCCGAGGCGCTTCATGCGAAGGGTGACGTCGAAGGCGCACGGAAGGCGATCGGCGCCGCGCGCGATCGGCTCCTCGCTCGCGCAGCGAAGATCAAGAACCCGGAGTACAAGCGCTCCTTCCTCGGTCTGATCCGGGAGCACATCCGGACGCTCGCTCGCGCGGGAGAGTGGCTCACGTGACACCGCCGGGAAGGGGGATGCTTCTGGTCCTTCTGGCGGTCCTCTCTGCGGCGGCCATCGCGGCGTGCAGCGGTTCGCCCGGCGCGTCGAGCGGCGGGGCGAAGCGGCCGGCGGCTGCCTCGGGATCCGGCACGGTGACGAGCAACGTGG
>Ga0209922_104494_pt1 | contig 10082 bp, 11 predicted proteins | sample ThiBiot_500_biof_FD_183946 | JGI IMG/M metagenome (GOLD analysis project Ga0209922, IMG submission 183946) | Wastewater bioreactor microbial communities from Cape Town, South Africa - Thiocy_expt_500_biof (SPAdes) | ecosystem: Engineered > Bioreactor > Thiocyanate-remediating > Anaerobic-Aerobic ...
GAAGGGCGAATCCAGCGGGATCGAGATGGCACCCACGTACGGCGGCGCGAGGTTCAGCGCGGTGTTGGAGGTCAGGTCCGCCGTGTAGGTGAGCTTGTAGTCGCTCCAGGCGTCGTTCTGGGTGACGCTCATCATGACTTTGCCGTCCCCCGTCGCCGCCGGTGCGACGGCGAGGAAGGTCCTCGGCCAGTTGTCGTTGGCCTCGGGAAGGGTCACCTCGAGCTTGCCCGTCGGCACCGCGGGGAGGGCGGCGAGATCGGGCAGCGCGCCGCGCAGGACGTAGTTCGTCTCGCGGACCGCGAGGGCGGTTCCGGCAAGCCGCGATGCCGCGGCCGTCGCGTCGCGTGCCTCGTCGGCGGCGGCAACCGTCGTCGCGATCTGAGCGACGATGCGTTCGGCCTGAGCCTCCGTCACGACGGGGCTCTCCTGGTCTTTCGGCGCCACCACCGTTCGGGTCGGAGAGGGCGTCGCCGAGGGGGTGAACTGGGGCCAGGCATCCGCCGAGCAGCCGCTGAACAAGAGCGCCGAGACAGCGACCACAGGCACGACGGCGAATGTGCGTCGCCCGCGGGTGAGCTGCCGCCGCGTCGGCGTGGCGGAGATGACACCCTTGTCCGCGCCGTCGACCGCCAGATCGATCGGCTCGGTCACGGGGACCGGAAGCCCCTTTCGGCGCGGCCCCCGCGAGCGTCGCACATGACGGACGCCCAGCACATACAGCACGATGCCGCCGGCCAGGACGAGCGCTCCGCCGACGATGAGCGGCCCGGCCCACGGTGTCGCATGGTCGATCGGCCACGTCAAAGTGAGGGTGTGCGGGGCCGCTGCAACGCCGTCTGAGGCGACGAGCATGCTCATGTCCTCCGGCAGCTGCAGCGGCGTCGTGAGGACGTTCTTCTCCGAGAACTCCTCGAGCCACAGATCAGACCCCTGCGGGGTCAGGGCGCTCTCGCCCTCCGCGAGCCGCACCGACTGGCGGACCGGCGTCGTGCCGACCTTTCCGTCCGTGACAGCGACGTCCGTGTAGTCGGCCTTCTGCAACCAGGCCTTGAGATCGGCAGTGCGTCCGTAGGCGGCGAAGATCGTGTCGGCGCCTTCGACGCGCAGCGTCTGCGAGCCGGCGTGGCTGTTCAGGACGGCACCGTCGATCAGGATGTAGGGGGCGTCGCCGGGGACGGAGATGGTCTCGCTCTCGGACTTCGGCCCCTCGAAGACGGTGCGCTGGGCGATGCCCGCGCCGATCATGAGGGCGGCCAGCACGAAGGCGGCGACGGCCCAGACGAAACGCACGAGTTCTACCTCCCCGGCGCCGGAGCGATCTTCCGGCGCGCATACGACGTTCCAGACTACCGAAAACCTCCTGTGTGCCGCCCGGGAGGGTGTCAACCCTCGCGTCCTGCGCGGCGTCGCACACTACTGTGCATATCCTGACAACACCGCCGCGTGCGGAATCCGAAGGAGACGCCCGTGAAGATCCAGCACCCGTTCCGCACCGCGTTGGTCGCAACGCTCGGCGTCGGCGTCGGCATCTTGCTCATCACGAGCGTGCAGTCCCTGTCGACGATCCTTCTCTACGTCGGAACGGCGCTCTTCCTCGCTCTCGGCCTCGACCCGGCGGTGTCGTGGCTCGAGCGGAAGGGACTCCCCCGCTGGGCGGCGCTGCTCATCACCTTCGCCGGGGTTCTCGCCGTCTTCGCCGGGATCATCCTCATCGTCATCCCCGTGCTCGTCGGGCAGATCTCCCAGCTCGTCACGCAGATCCAGAAGCTCGTTCAATCGGCGGTGGCAGGCGAATGGGATCCGGTGAAGGAGGTATCGGATTGGCTCTCGGCGACGTTCCCGAACCTCAAGGTCGACGTCGTGCTGTCGTACATCTCCCAGTGGTTCCAGTCGCTCGACTACGGCCAGATCGGCAGCGCTGCGACCGGCGCACTTCTCGGGATCGGTGCGGCGATCATCGCCGGATTCACCGGAGCGCTGATCGTCCTCATCCTGACGATCTACTTCACGGCATCCACCCCGAGCCTGAAGAATGCCGTCGCGCAGCTCGTCCCCGCCTCCAAGCGCGCCCGGTTCGTCGACCTCGCCGACCAGATCACCGCGTCGGTGGGGTATTACGTCATGGGCCAGGTGACGCTCGGCGTCATCAACGGCATCCTGAGCGCGATCTTCCTGACGATCATCCAGGCGCCGTTCCCCGCCGTCCTCGCCGTCGTCGCATTCTTCTTCTCGCTGATCCCGCTCGTCGGAACGCTCACCGGCTCGGCGATCATCGTGCTGACCTGCCTCATCCCGGGCCTCGGGTCGCCTCTCACGGCACTCGTCGCGCTCATCTACTACGCGATCTACATGCAGGTCGAGGCCTACGTGCTCTCGCCGCGCATCATGAACCGGGCCGTCTCGGTGCCGGGCGCCGTCGTCGTGATCGCGGCCCTCGCCGGCGGCTCGCTGCTCGGGCTTCTCGGCGCGCTCATCGCGATCCCCGTCGCCGCGAGCGTCCTGATCATCTACCGGCAGGTGATCATCCCGCGGCAGAACGAGAGGTGACGCGTCAGGCGTCGTCCCACTCGGTCGGCAGCGGCAGGGCATCCGGGTTGACCGCCGCCACGATCTCCGTGAGCACGCGTCGCGTCTGCGTCTCCCCCACCCAGAGGTGTCTGCCACCGTCGACCGCGATGATGGTCGCCCCGGGCACGCTCGCGAAGCGCTCCCGCGCCTCGGCCGGTCGAAGGTAGTCGTCGAACTCCGGCACCACGACGACCATGCGGCGCGTGTCGCCCGCCCACGCCGCCACCTCTTCCGCCGTCGCGCGATGCAGCGGCGGCGACAGCAGGATGACGCCGTCGACATCATGATCGCGACCGTACTTCAGTGCCAACTCGGTGCCGAACGACCAGCCCACGAGCCACGGATGCGGAAGGCCGCGCTCACGGACGAACTCCATCGCCGCGGCGACGTCGAACGCCTCCGCACCGCCACCGTCGAACGCGCCCTCGCTCGTCCCACGGGGCGATGTCGTCCCGCGCGTGTTGAAGCGGAGGACGGCGAGATCGGCGAGGGCAGGCAGCCTTCCTGCGGCTTTGCGGAGGATGTGGGAATCCATGAAACCGCCCGCGGTCGGGAGCGGGTGGAGGGTCACGAGCGTGGCCACAGGATCCCGATGCTCGGGCAGTGCCAGCTCTCCGACGAGCGTGAGCCCATCCAGGGTGTGCAGTTCGATCTCCTCGCGTCGCGCGGGAAGGAGCACGGGTCCGCGAATCTCCATGTCAGCCGATCCTCCAGCAGTTCGAATGCCAGTGCCGCCGCGCCGCCAGGTCGGCCGCGTCGCCGAGCACACCGTCCGCACGCCAGGCGACGAGGTGGGCCGTGCCGGGCGCGATCTCCCGCCCGCAACCGGGACACGTGTACGCCTTCTGGGCCTGCGCCGCTCCCACCGGCTGCACGGTCCAGGTGATCCCGCGGCGGGTCTCGGTGCGCTTCCAGCCGCTCAGCAGGCGGTCGAACGAGGCGTCGTCGGGTTCTCTGCGACGACGGTTGGAGCGAGGCATCCGCTCAGTACCAGCCCTTGGACTGCGAGTGTCCCCACGCACCGCACGGCGAGCTGTATCGCCCGCCGATGTACCCGAGGCCCCACGCGATCTGCGTCGCCGGGTTCGTCTCCCAATCCGCACCTGCGGAAGCCATCTTGCTGCCGGGAAGAGCCTGCGGGATGCCATAGGCGCCGCTGCCCTTGTTGAAGGCGTTAACTCGCCAGCCCGACTCCTTGTTCCACAGCGCCACGAGGCAGGCGAACTCGCTGTCGCCCCAGCCACGCTCCTGAACCATCCCGTACGCGATCGCCTGGGCGGTGCCGGGGTCGGGCGCGACGAACGGCGGCGACCAACCGCCGCCGCCGGTGGACGCCGTCGATTCCTTCACCGTGGATGTCGGCGTCGGCGTCGGCTTTGGAGCGACGTAGACGGTGTACACGATCTGCTCCCGACCGAGGGAGATCTTGCCGTCGGACGCGGCGATGAACTCCTGCGCGTCGGCGATCGTGCTCGCATACAGCGACACGGGGTCGAGTTCGGCGGCTTCGGCGGGGGTTGTCATCGCGGCGAGCGGTCCGACATAGGCCGCCGCGAGACCGGCGACCGCGAAGGCCGCGAACACGCTGACCACGCCACGCCGACGCGACCAGCGGGTCGTCGGCGGGCGCGTCGCGGCGAACGAGCGCGGCGATTCACCGCGTTCTGCGTTCGGGTGCAGCTCGACGTCGGAAGTCACAGTGCTCCGAGTCTATCGGCGCGGCCGTCGCACTGCCAGGCGCGACCGACGGGTGTCGTCAGACGACGGCGAGCATGACCTCCACGACAGCATCGAGCACGGCGTCCACCTGGGTCTCGCTGTAGCCCCGACGCTGCATGCGGAAGGCCACACTGCGCACCTGTTCGACCGACAGCGGCTCCCCCGACTCGAGGAAGCGGGCGAGCTTGTCGGCGACGATGTCGACTTCGTCGATGCGGTAGCCGAAGCGCAACGGGCCGACGCGGCGGAACCGCTTTCCCTTCGGGCGCGACAGTCGGTCGAGCACCTCTTGAGCGAGCTCCCGCGACTGGCCGACCCAGGCACGCGCGCCGGCGCGGCCCAGTGCCTGCTCTCGCTCACGCGCTGCGAAGGCATCCTCGATCCGCCCGAGCGCCGCGTCGACCGCGCCGACCTGATAACCGTGCTTGACGAGCGGGAAGGCCGCCGTCCGGATGACGCCGGCATCGACATCGCCGTCGGGAGACTCGAAGGACGAGCGGGCACGCGCCAGGAACGCGTCGACATCGACGGGGCTGTACCCCTTCGTGCGCCCCGTGGCGCGCGGGAAGGGAGCGGGCGTGGTCTCGTCTGTCATGCGGTCACCAAGGGGAAGAAGAGGAAGTACATCGCGAGTGCCGCCGCGGCGGACGGGAGGATCGAGTCGAGACGGTCGAGCACGCCGCCGTGCCCGGGGAGCCAGGAGCTCATGTCCTTGATGCCGAGATCGCGCTTGATCATCGACTCGCCGAGGTCACCTGCCGTCGCGCAGCCCAGCATGACGACACCGAAGACGGCGCCCGCCCACCAAGGGATGCCGAGCACGAAGATGCCGTAGGCGATGGATACGCCCACCGTCAGCAGCGCGCCGCCGGCGAAGCCTTCCCACGTCTTCTTCGGGCTGATGCGCGGCGCCATCGGATGGGCCCCGAACGCGAGGCCGCTCGCATAGGCGCCGGTATCGGCTGCGACGACGGCGAGCACCATGCCGAGGAGCCAGAACTCTCCCTGGTCCTGACGCAGCAGCACGAGGGTGAACGAGGCGAGGAACGGCACGTAGAGCAGCACGAACGACGACACCAGGACGTCGCCGAGCACCTCGCCGTAGCGTCGAGCGTCCCGTGCGACCATCTGTGCGATCAGGCGCCACACGATGACCAGCGCGATGCACGCGAAGGTCAGCACGACGTGCGTCAGGTACCCCTGCAGATAACCCACGAGGGTGACGACGGCACCCGCCGCCAGCTGCGGGATGAGATCCACTCGATAGCCCGCCGTCTGGAGCGCCCGGGTGAACTCGAAGATGCCGAGCAGACACACCGGGATCGCGAAGACGAGGAACAATCCCTTCACGAACAGAAGCGACGCAAGGACCACAGCCCCGATGGCGACCCCGATGAGGATCGCCATGAGGAGGTTCCGCCCCGTACGGGCATTGATGCGGTCGTTGACCTGTTCGAAGTCGGCGCGGGCGCTCGCGACTTGGTGCTCGAACTCGCTGCGCGCCGCCCGGACGTGCTCCTGGAACGACGATGACGACTCCCCCGCACGGCGAGCCTGCGCGCGGGTCGACGGGGTGTCCGAGCCTTCGGCGGGCTCACCGGAAGGATCGGTCATCGCCTCAGACCTCGAGAAGCTCTGCCTCTTTGCGCTTGAGCGCCTCGTCGATCTCGTCGACGTGCGTGCGCGTGACCGCGTCGAGCTCCTTCTCCGCGCGCACGAGGTCGTCTTCGCCGACCTCGCTCTTGAGCGCGTCGAGTTCGTCCTTCGCCTTGCGCCGGATGCCGCGCAGGTGCACCTTGGCGTCCTCACCCTTGGTGCGGACGAGCTTCACATACTCCTTGCGGCGGTCGGCGGTGAGCTCGGGCATCGTGATGCGGACGAGGTTGCCGTCGTTCGTGGGGTTGACCCCCAGGTTCGGGATGTCCCGGATCGCCTGCTCGATGGCCTTCAGCGCCGACTTGTCGTACGGCGTCACGACGAGCATGCGCGCCTCGGGCGCGTTGAGCGACGCGAGCTGGGACAGCGGGGTCGGCGTGCCGTAGTAGTCGACCATGACCTTCTGGAACAGCTGCGGGTTCGCTCGGCCCGTGCGGACGGTGGCGAAGTCGTCCTTCGCGGCCTCGACGGCGCGGTCCATGCGCCCGGACGTGTCGGCCAGGATCTCGGCGATCACGGTCACTCCATTCGTTGTTGCGTCGGTGTCGAGTCTAGTGGCGCGGGGCTGCTCAGACCGTGACGAGCGTGCCGATGGGCTCGCCCAGGAGCGCCCGCGTCACGTTCCCCGCGGGCTCCATGCCGAACACGCGCATACCCATCCGGTTGTCCATGCAGAGGCTGAACGCGGTGGAGTCGACGACTTTGAGACCCCGCTGCAGCGCGTCCTGGTAGGTGATCGTGTCGATCTTCGTCGCCGAGGCATCCTTCTTCGGGTCGGCGGTGTAGACGCCGTCGACGCCGTTCTTCGCGACGAGCACCTCGTCGGCGCCGATCTCGAGCGCGCGTTGCGCGGCGACCGTGTCGGTGGAGAAGTACGGCAGCCCCGCACCGGCGCCGAAGATCACGACGCGCCCCTTCTCCATGTGCCGTTCGGCACGCCGCGGGATGTACGGTTCGGCGACCTGCGTCATCGAGATCGCCGACTGCACGCGGGTCGCGGCACCCGCCTGCTCGAGGAAGTCCTGGAGTGCGAGGGCGTTCATGACCGTGCCGAGCATGCCCATGTAGTCAGCGCGACCGCGATCCATGCCGCGCTGGCTGAGCTCCGCGCCGCGGAAGAAGTTGCCGCCGCCGACGACGATCGCGACCTCGACCCGGTCGACCGCCGCGGCGATCTCGCGCGCGATCTGGCCGACCACGTCGGGGTTGACGCCCAACTGCCCCCCGCCGAACGCTTCGCCGGACAGCTTCAGCAGGACGCGGCGGCGTCCGGTGGTCTCATCGGTCACGGGGATTCCTCTCGTCTGGTTGCAGAGTAGCGCAGCGCCCAGCACGGATACCGGGCACGGAAAAGGGGGCCCGCATCCGTGAGAATGCGAACCCCCGTCCGGAACTTACGCGCCGACCTTGAAGCGGGCGAAGTCGGTGATCGTGATGCCTGCGTCGCCGGCGACCTTCGCGACGGACAGCTTGTTGTCCTTCGCGTAGTCCTGGTCGAGCAGGGCCACCTGCTTGAAGAACGCGTTGACGCGGCCTTCGACGATCTTCGGCAGCGCCGCCTCGGGCTTGCCCTCGTTGCGGGAGATCTCGGTGACGATCTCGCGCTCCTTCTCGACCTCGGCCGCGGGGACGTCCTCGCGGGTCAGGTAGGAGGGGTTAGCGAACGAGATGTGCTGCGCGATCGAGCGAGCCGTCTCCGCGTCATCGCCCGTGTAGGCGAGGACGACGCCGACCTGCGGGGGCAGATCCTTGCTCGTCTTGTGCAGGTAGATCTCGAACTTGTCGCCCGAGAGCGTGCGCACGCGGCGCAGTTCGACCTTCTCGCCGATGATCGCAGCCTCGTCGGAGATGAGCTCCGCGACCGTCTGCGAACCGGCGGGGGCGGCGAGGGCGGCCTCGGCCGACTCGGCGTCGACCGCGGCGGCGGCCTCGAGGACCTTCGCGGCCAGCGCGATGAAGCGCTCGTTCTTCGCCACGAAGTCGGTTTCGGTGTTCAGCTCGAGGATGGTGACCTTGTCGCCGTGCTGGACGGCGGTCACGAGGCCCTCGCTCGTGGAGCGGTCGGCACGCTTCGCGTTGCCCTTCGCGCCCTTGAGGCGGAGGATCTCGACGGCCTTCTCGAGGTCGCCGTCGGCCTCCTCGAGCGCCTTCTTGGTGTCGACCATGCCGGTGCCGAGCTGCTCGCGCAGCGCCTTGATGTCGGCGATCGTGAAGTTGGCCATGGGTGGTGGCTCCTTAGTCGGAATTCAGTGATCTGTGCGGAGGATGCCGCCGCGGGACCGCCGCCGGGTGGGCGACGGCCCCGCGAAGCGGGAAGAGGTGTCTTACTCGGCAGCGGCGGCCGCGGCGTCGCCTTCGGCCTTCGCCTCGGCGCCGGCCTCGTCGGCAGCCGACTCGGTCGCGATGGTCTCGACCTCGGCGACGTCGGTGACGACGGGAGCCTCAGCGGCGGCCTCGGCCGACCCGCCCTGTTCGAGGAGCTCGCGCTCCCAGTCGGCCAGCGGCTCGGCGTCCGCCGACTCCTCGGTCGGCTGGTGGCGCTGGATGAGGCCCTCGGCCGCGGCGTCGGCGATGATGCGGGTGAGCAGGCCCACCGAGCGGATCGCGTCGTCGTTGCCCGGGATCGGGAACTGGAACTCGTCCGGGTCGGCGTTCGTGTCGAGGATGCCGATCACGGGAATGCCGAGCTTCTTGGCCTCGTCGATCGCGAGGTGCTCGCGCTTGGCGTCGACGACCCAGATGGCCGACGGCGTCTTCTGCAGGTTGCGGATACCACCGAGCGACTTGTGCAGCTTGTCGAGCTCACGCTTCTTGAGCAGGAGCTCCTTCTTGGTGAAGCCCGAGTCGGCGGGGTTGTCGAAGTCGAGCTCCTCGAGCTCCTTCATGCGCGCGAGACGCTTGCTGACGGTCTGGAAGTTGGTCAGCAGACCACCGAGCCAACGCTGGTTCACGAAGGGCTGGCCGACGCGCGTCGCCTGCTCGGCGATGACTTCCTGCGCCTGCTTCTTGGTGCCGACGAACAGGACCGTGCCGCCGTGGGCGACGGTCTCGCGGACGTACTCGTACGCCTTGTCGATGTACCCGAGCGACTGCTGCAGGTCGATGATGTGGATGCCGGAGCGCTCCGTGAGGATGAAGCGCTTGACCTTCGGGTTCCACCGGCGGGTCTGGTGTCCGAAATGGACGCCGCTGTCGAGCAGCTGGCGAATGGTGACGACGGCCATGGCCGTTCTCCTTTGTTCTCTGGGTTTTCGCTCGGCCGACGGCCGATGCTCCTGGCGCCCGGCACAGACCCGCCCGCCGCTTTCACGGTGGGACCTCGGGATCTGGATGCCATGCGAGCCGAACGGGTCGGGTCGCACTCTGGGCACGCGTAGTCACCCCGACCAGCGGGGTGCGACTCTCAGTGTATCAGGAGCACGCATCGCCTCCTCCCCCGTGGCCGGTCTTTTCGAGGCATCCACAGATGCGCGGTTTGCGGCGGCGGCGGCCGGCGTGCGTCGTCAGACTGTGGCGATGAGGACGATCCGTGGACGCCTCCTCGCGGCGGCGATGCTCTTGGCCTGCGCGGGTGCGGCGACCGGCGCGGTGCCGGCCGCGGCGGCGCTCCCGGCGGCGGATCGAGGCTTCGCGCCGTCCGCTCCGCCTGCCGCCGTGGACGCCGGACTCGACGGATGGGAGTGGCCCGTGTCGCCGCCTCGGATCGTGGCGCCCTACGTGGCGCCGCCGCATCGCTACGGGCCGGGGCATCGCGGCATCGACCTCGCGGCGGAACCTGGCGCCGAGGTGCACGCGCCGGCCGCCGGCATCGTGGCGTTCGTGGGGGCGGTGGCCGGGCGGTCGGTTCTCACGCTCGACCACGGTGACGGACTCGTCACGACGCTCGAGCCGGTGGCGGCGGGGGTGAACGTCGGCGACGCGGTGGCGCAGGGCGACCTCGTCGGACGGGTCGATGTCGGCGGTCACGCGGCGCCGGCTACGGTCCACTTCGGCGTGCGGCGCGACGGCGAGTACATCAATCCGATGCTGCTGCTCGCCGGTGTGCCGCGCGCGGTGCTGCTGCCCTGCTGCTGAACGCAGCTCGGCGGATGGGGGAACGCGATCAGGCGCGCGGATGGGCGAGGCGGTAGGCGGCGGTG
>Ga0209922_104499_pt1 | contig 10079 bp, 7 predicted proteins | sample ThiBiot_500_biof_FD_183946 | JGI IMG/M metagenome (GOLD analysis project Ga0209922, IMG submission 183946) | Wastewater bioreactor microbial communities from Cape Town, South Africa - Thiocy_expt_500_biof (SPAdes) | ecosystem: Engineered > Bioreactor > Thiocyanate-remediating > Anaerobic-Aerobic ...
TGTTTCATAGTCAAAAATTGAGGACAAAAAAAGCATAGACGAAGAAAACGCATTGCATATCAAATCAAATTTGATTCTTGTTATTGGCTTATGATGAGAAAAAAATATACGAAATTTTGCATTAATCACACCATAAGCGCTAGTACATAGTTCTAAAATGTATGCATCTTGAATATTTCTAATTTTCGATTAGTCGTGCAAGTTTTTCATATGACTAATTTAAAGTACTCAGATGATATTTTCTCTTATTTTTTATTAAAGAATACATAAAATAAAAGCGATTTAGACTTATACAACCTTAAATCACCAAATTAATCACCACCCAGATTGCCCCAATCAGCAGGAAAGACGTTTGCAGTGAATCGACCAGCGTAATTTCCTGGAGGATAATAATTAGCAACTACTTTTGCTTTTAAATCACCGGTTACAAATGCAATACCAATACCCAATTGAACCGAATTATTCCAAATAACTTGTGTAAAATGTCCTGTTTCTGAACTGAATACTGGATTCGAATAATTGTAAGATGAAACTTCATTGTACCAACTGTTTACTGGTGATGAACCTAAATCAACGAATTTTAATCAATCGAAATGTTTTCTAGGAAAAAAGAAAATTATTACCGTTGACAAAAGTAATGGGATTACTTGAACCCGTACCCCAAAGATTTTCACCTAAACCTGATCCTGCTAAAACTTCTGCATAAGCTTGAGCAATAGCATTGATTGTCGAATTGAGTATCATCGGTTGAGCACCATGTAATCGTCGATAATAATTATGAGCTGCGAGAGCCTGTTGACGAAATGTATTTAAATTGATTGCTGAGAAATTTAATTGAATTTGAATGAATATTATTGTTACAAATAAGAAAAGCGACCTCATTATGCACGACAAGTCAATATATTATTCGTATTTACCTACAAGGATAATGTTGAAAATGATTCGATTTACTTGCATATATACAAATACGAATGCTTACGACCTCAAATGTATTCAACTGTGAAAAACAACAGACCGTTATCGTTATTATTCATTCATTGATGTTAAAGCCTTAACAATCAATCAAGATGGATTATAGACGTATTATCAAACATTTAGGGACAAAAAAAACATAGTAGAGAAAAACGTATTGCATATCATGTCACGGTTTTCATATTAAGCATCAATCAAATTTGATTAGACATTTGCCTGTCGATGTTAATTCTTGTTACTGGCTTATGATGAAACAAAAAAAAGAAATAGAAAATATTGTATTAATCACCACCAAGATTATCCCAATTAGCAGGAAAGACATTTGCAGTGAATTGATCTTCGTAATTTCCTGGAGGATAATAATTAGCAACCACTTTTGCTTTTAAATCACCGGTTGTAAATGCAATACCAATGCCGAATTGAACCGAATTATTCCAAACAACTTGTGTAAAATGTCCTGTTTCTGAACTGAATACTGGATTCGAATAATTGTAAGATGAAACTTCATCATACCAACTGTTTACTGGTGATGAACCTAAATCAACAAATTTTAATCAATCGAAATGTTTTTTAGGAAAAAAGAAAACTATTACCGTTGACAAAAGTAATGGGATTACTTGAACCCGTACTCCAAAGATTTTCACCTAAACCTGATCCTGAACTATGTACAAAAGTATCATTGGCTGCTAAAACTTCTGCATAAGCTTGAGCAATATCATTGATTGTCGAATTGAGTGCAATCGATTGAGCTCCATGTAATTGTCGATAATAATTATGAGCGACAAGAGCTTGTTGACGAAATGTATTTAGATTGATTGCTGATGCATTCAATTGAATTTGGATGAATATTATTGTTACAAATAAGAAAAACGAATTCATTTTGTACCCGAATAAATCAATATGTGTTCTACTTATTTATATACGAATGCTTTCGAAATAAAATTTATTCAACTGTGAAAAAACTATTGACGTCAAAGTGTTATCGATCGATCAAAAAATGTTGATTATACAGTGATTATTTAAGAAATTGCGTTAAAATGTTTTTCGTTTTAAATTAAAAATTAGTTAATGATGTACTTTTTCTTCATAATTAGACATTTGACTGTCAAAATCGATTCTTTCTATTAGCATATGATGAAGAAAAAAACGAAATAGAAAAAAAATGTTGTCTTAATCACCGCCAACATCACATGGTTGTAAAACATTTGCTACAAATCCACCTTGAACATTTCCTGCCGGATAATAATTAGCAACAACAATAATCTTGAGACTATCAGATGAAAGTGCAAAACCAGTACCAACTTGAGTTGTTGCTTTCCAAATAAGTTGAGTAAAATGTCCAGTTTTCGATGAATACTGAGGATCACTGTAATTGTATTTAGTGATTTCACTGAACCAACTTTCAACGGCTCGTGAACCATTGAAAGACGTGATTGCACTTGATCGAGACAATCGAAAAAGATTTTCACCAACTCCCGACGGTCGTCCACTATTATGTTCGAAAAGATTATTTGCTGCTAAATAATCCGCATAATCTTGAGCAAGTTGATTTAAAGATGAATTCGAAACAAGATTGGGAACACAATAGAGTGCACGTTTTTCATTTGTTGAAACAAGAGCTTGTTGTCGAAGTGTAGCTAAATCAAGTTGAGCACAAATTTGACCGACAAAGATTGCAAATAACGGGAAATACTCTACGAACATTTTTGTTTTCTGTTTGATTTCTCATTTGAATTTGTCTGTCTCTTATACACCAGCAACAGACAAACTGAAGGTACATGTCATTTCAATTAATTCACCTGAACTAAATTATTTTCATAATTTCTAGTGATAACGAGCATATGCCATGTGTACTTGGCTTCTCTTTCTTTCTGTTCTCTTCTCGTTGTTTTTTTGTTCTTCTACACGATACGTGAATTGACTGTGCGTTTCTCGAACTTTCGAGACGAATCGTTTCTTTATTTCAGTTTTATATAAATACAGAATTGTTTCTCATTTTAATTAATTTAATTTTACTATTGACAAACAAAAGTACGTATCAAATCTTAATCTTAGAGAAATTAGATTTCTAAAGTAGCGTCATCTCGTTAAATCTCGATTTTATCCAATAGACTTCGATTCTATTGTGTCATTAAGTACATCGCCGAGTCAAGTCCATCATATAAATAAACGAACGGCCTGGTTTCTATTTGTATTCATTATTTGATTCCAGATATCGAAAATGTCGTATTCGCCTGAAGAATTTACTGATCAAAGTAACAAAGCAATTGGCCAAGCATTGGAATATGCTCAAGAACAAAAACATATTGAACTCGTTCCATTACATTTGGCTCATGTTCTCGTCGAAGATGAACAAGGTTTAGCTCGACAATTGATTAAAAAAGCTGAATTCAATGTTCAAGAAGTTCTCGATGCAGTTGATTTGAAATTAAAAAAACTGTCAAAACAAGATCCACCACCAGCTAAACTCTATCCAAATTCATCGTTTATGAACGTTTTAAAACAAGCAAAGAAACTATCAAAACAACAAAAAGATTCTCACACAGCTATCGATCATCTTTTGGCTGCATTGTACGAAGATTCAGATACAACATCAGCGTTTGTTTCAGTTGGTTTAAGTAAAAAACGAATGGAAGAAGTTATTAAACAAATTCGACAGAATAAAAACGTGACATCAGCTAAAGCCGAACAAACATATCAAGCTTTGGAAAAATACGGTCACGATTTAGTTGCCGATGCTGAATCCGGCAAATTAGATCCTGTTATTGGCCGAGATCAAGAAATTCGTCGTTGTATTCAAGTTTTATCTCGACGAACAAAAAACAATCCCGTTCTCATCGGTGAGCCTGGTGTTGGTAAAACAGCCATCGTCGAAGGTTTAGCCCAACGTATTGTTCATCAAGATGTGCCCGATACTTTACCAAGACGTTTAATCGCTTTGGATATGGGCGCATTAGTTGCTGGCGCCAGTCATCGTGGTGAATTCGAAGAACGTCTTAAATCAGTTCTCAAAGAAATCGAAAGTTCCAATGGCGGAATAATTCTCTTCATCGATGAAATTCATTTAGTTCTCGGCGCTGGTAAAGCCGAAGGCGCCATGGATGCCGCCAATCTTTTGAAGCCAATGTTAGCTCGAGGTGAACTTCGTTGTATCGGCGCAACAACATTAGACGAATATCGAAAGTATATCGAAAAAGATCCCGCGTTCGAACGACGATTTCAACAAGTTCTCGTCAAAGAACCAACAGTTGCCGATTGTGTTTCGATTCTCCGTGGTCTCAAAGATCGTTATGAATCACATTTCGGTGTTCGAATTCTCGATTCAGCGTTGGTCATCGCTGCACAGCTCTCGAATCGATATATCACCAATCGATTTCTGCCGGACAAAGCCATCGATCTCATCGACGAGGCTTGTGCGAGCATTCGAGTTCAATTGGACAGTCAACCGGAAATTATCGATCAACTCGAACGTCGAGAATTGCAATTGGATGTCGAAGCAACGGCGTTAGCTCAGGAAAAGGACGATGCGTCCAAACAACGATTGAAACAAGTCAAAGAAGAATTGGCAAAGATTCGAGAAGAATTAAAACCATTGAAAATGAGACATCGAGCCGAGAAAGAACGTGTCGATGAATTGAGAAAATTGAAGCAAAAATTAGAGAATCTTCAAGTGAAAATGGCGCAAGCTGAACGAGAGAAAAACTTGGCTTTAGTTGCCGATATGAAATACGGTGCAATTCCTGATTTAGAAAAGAAAATCGCCGAAACTGAACATCGAATTACTGAAGAAAATAAACAACAACAAGATCGTTTGTTAACTGAAGTTGTTGGACCGAATGCCATCGCAGAAATTGTCAGTCGATGGACGGGCATTCCCGTTTCGAAATTATCGCAAACTGAACGTGATCGACTTTTGCAATTGAGCGAACATTTACATAAAAGTGTCATTGGACAAGACGATGCCGTCGATAGTGTTGCTGAAGCTGTTCTTCGAAGTCGAGCCGGTCTTTCACGATCGAATCAACCGATCGGATCGTTCCTTTTCTTAGGTCCAACTGGTGTTGGTAAAACTGAATTAGCGAAAACTTTAGCTTTGGAATTATTCGATTCAACAAAATCAATGATTCGAATTGATATGAGTGAATATACGGAATCACATTCAGTGGCTCGATTGATCGGTGCACCACCGGGTTATGTTGGATTCGAACAAGGAGGTCAATTGACTGAAGCTGTTCGACGACAACCGTATTCGGTCATTCTTTTCGATGAAGTCGAAAAAGCTCATCCACAAATTTGGAATACTTTACTTCAAGTGCTCGACGATGGTCGACTCACCGATGGCAAAGGTCGAACTGTTGATTTTACTAATACAATTATTGTTCTAACATCGAACATTGGCGCACAATATATTCTCGAAGAAGTTGACAATCATCAAGGCAAACTATCTCAATCGATCAAAGATCGTGTCATGAAAGAAGTTCGATTACATTTTCGACCGGAATTCTTAAATCGTTTGGATGATATTGTCTTCTTTCAACCATTGACGATCAATCAATTATCATCGGTTGTTCATTTGCAATTACGTTCACTCGAAGCGCGTTTGAAAGAACAAGATATCACCATTTCTCTTACGGACAAAGCGATTCAATCGACTTTGAAGAAATCTTACAATCCAATTTATGGTGCACGACCATTGAAACGTTATCTTGAAAAATATATTACAACTGAATTATCGAGATTATTGATTCAAATGAAAATTCAACCACATTGTCATGTAACAATCGATACGGATGCCAATGATCAATTTACATTTCAAATTCAACAATTACAACGAACGAATTCGAATTCACCATCGAAACCAGCTTATGGTCGTCGACGAACTTATGAAGGTTTGGATGAAGAACCAATGGTGACTGATGATTTCGAAGAAGAAGAAGAATTCGATAATAATCAATTTTCGGGATATGACAATTCCAAACGAATGAAACAATCACCTCGAATTATCAAATAAATTGCATTTATGTATATTTGGCATTATTAACTCAGCAATAGAATAGATCATCTTTAAAACATATTTTACTGCTATTTTTATTCTTTTTCTTTTTTTTAAATAAACATATCAAATATGAATTGAACTATGAGTTTTAATCAGCTATTTGTTCTCTCTTCTAAATAACATCGTTCTACGCTGATGCACTTGACATATATACACGCAAGAAAAAAGAAGATTTTAATTTTTTTTAAATGGAAAATCTTTAACTAAGATAGGTGCAAAAGGATTTTGATTTTTTTTTACAAAATAAAAGGTACAGATATCGCCAACGTAGCCATAAAGAAGGATTTCTATGACTACTGCGTGTAGAATTATGGTTAATAGTGAATATCCTTTTATATCATTATATATGAAACAAACATTAGAGAGAGTTTTTAATAAATATAACTAAAAAGTCTACTAATTTTATTGTTTTCATCAAGTAATGAACCAAACCAATTGACTAGAAAAATTTTTTATTATTTTCTGCTGGTACAATTACAGGTTTATTTGTGTCCAATGTGATCGATCGTTTAAAAATTAAAACGTCATCACGTTTGCCAAAGAGTCCATACTTCAAACTCATTGAGTATGGTCTACCGTCGACTGAAAACCTTGAATATTACGAAGAATTTGTCACGTCAGTTGATTATGCTCGACGAATTCCTCGTTGGGTTGGTTATTCGTTATCACGCGATTATTTATCTCGATGTTCGTTTCAATCGACTAGTACTCGCACAAAATCCGAATTTAAAAGTCATTGTCAATCAACGCCAAAACAATTTCAAGCAACGAATCAAGATTATTTGGATTCAGGCTGGTCAAGAGGACATATGGCACCGGCTGGTGATCATAAATATGGTACTCAACAGGGAATCAATGAAACATTTATCCTATCAGCAAATATTGTGCCACAAAATCTCGATAACAATGGAAATTATTGGTGTCGATTTGAATGGTTTGTTAGAGAATTAGCAAGAAAATTTGATTTCGTTCATATTATCACTGGTCCTCTGTTCATTCCATATGACAAAAAAACAAGTAAGAAACAGAAATAAATTCGATTTGTTGTAATTAGATCGATTTATTTTTATTTAGGATGTCGATACAGATCCGAACTTTCCTTCGAAAGAAATTTCGTATACAGTTATCGGTCACAATGAAGTTCATGTTCCTACACATTTATTTAAATGTATTTTAGCAGAGAATAATGAACACAAAAATACGACTGTTGGCTGTTTTGTTATACCAAACAAGCCAATCGATCGAAATCGTCCATTAACGGACTTTGCTGTACCAATCGAAGATGTTGAACGAAGATCAGGCTTACAATTATTTCGTCGTCGAGTTCATACAAATGAATTACCGTTTTTATGTAATCAAACATCATGTGAACTAACTGGTCATGATAGAATGCCACCTGAACTTTTGGAACAAATTAGTTATACGCGAAAAATCAATCGATGTACTACACTCGATCAAGTCAATCAACTTTGGACTGAAGTCGAAAATAAAAAATACAAAAAAATCGATAATATATTGAAAGCAGCATACAACAAAAAATTAGGTGAATTAAATCAAAATGCAGTCTAAATTATGAAAACGACATAAACTAGATTCAAATACTCTTGTGATTGTTTTTTTCTTTCTGGTTTAATAAATACTTCTTAACTAATCGTGGCGAAATAAAAACTTGAATTTACGACGTTCGTTTTTCTTTATTTTGACATTTGTATTCTTAGTTTATATTCGTTGCTTCAAGGTGTGAAACACATTGAGAAACAGCATTATTTTGAATAGTTTCTTGTTGTAACGAAGAATGAAAATTTTGATTACCTTGTGTCATCCAGAGTGGCCAAACTGTTTCATATTTTCCACAATTCAGACAAAAACCTTCCCAAACATCAGACGTAACTAGGGCATTGCATCCTGAACATATTTTCTCTCTGGTTTCAGTAACACCAATCCACCATCGACTATTATTGTTCTGTCTTTGTTTAAATTTTTGTATAGCTAGTTCTCGCGGTTGTCGTATTTCGAGATGAGAACATCGAAATTCAAGAGGAAATTGATGAACTTTAATTTTTTCCAATGGAAAATTAATTTTGGAATATTTTCGTACAGTAACGTGCAGTTTATCATATGGTGTTACATCCCAATTCTTATCAATTACTCGTGCTTCTGTTTTGATTTTTACCAGCAATGATTGTATTTTGTTATAGAATACATTCAATTCAGGAGAATGATCAATAGGTAACACAATGAAAGGAATATCTTTCCGATTACCCCCTCGCTTTTCTCCTGAGAAACTTGTAATACTTGTAGTTCGAAATACAATCCTAGGAATAGACGGTATATCTTCCAAAGAAGGATCGAATTTTCTAAATACTTCCTCGAGTGCATCCGCTTTTAATTCGCTAAAAAATTTTGCAAGTGTTATATGAAAATAACCATCCCAAACATCAGCAAGTGTATATCCGAGACCATTTGTTGGCGCACATAATCCAAAATAATGATTAAACGCACCGATTCCACGAAATTCTCGTTTCCAATTTCCGCTGTTTGCTCGAATACCCATTTCTACCGGTTTCAATTGAAGATTGACAGCATAAGCTCTAGTTTCATCATCTTTCACTGATACTAAACTTGCTGGAGTATCAGACAATGTTCTCTGAGCAGAATTATTGTAATTTGGGCTATAATCAGAGCGATAACTCGGATTATTATTGCCACGATGGAAGTTTCTACCTCTACCAAATCCTCGACTCCCACAAGACTGACCAGAACCATATTGTGGACGAAAATTAAATCCGTCGTTTTTATTATTTCGGTTGTTCTTCATTATTTTTTCTACAACAAAATGGTATTTATTATACTAAAAACACATTTGTGAAATCTATGTAGTATACTTCCTTTTCAAGTATCTCGTAAAAAAGAAAAGAAATTTGATACGATGATAAGACAGCAATATTATCTTAGGTAATAAATCGAATCGTAAATTGCTACTCGTAATCTAGACAATTTTTGTTGTGTTCGAATCATTCGAAAATATACTTTTGCTCTCTCATGTCTTCTATTTGTAATGAAAGTCGGCACATTGTGGAGAAATCCATTGTTTTTTTTTTACTTCTAAGGTAAAAATAATGTTTGCTTAATTGAGTGTTACAATAGTGCTACTATGCTGCCAAATGGATGGCAGCGATTCCTAGTTTAATTTTATCGTTTATACCTGGTTATTGTATGATACAGAAATAGTGTTACATTAAAATATATTCTCTATATTTCAAGATCAATGTGTATTATAGTAAACAATGATTACCGTCATATTGGTTCTCTTTTTTGTATACTCAAAAAGTGACTACATCCTAGAATCAGTCAGTGTCCGATCCATCGAAAATTTGCTTATTTTCAACTCGAAACATAATTTTGTCCTATGATTTTATGGAAACCTTAGTAATTAACCGCATTCTCTCATCTAATATTTTCTCGTAGCTGCGACAAAACTCATACTTTTATACATTATTCGATAGAGAATTTGATGGACTACAAAATGATACTGAACAGTATAGACAGATATATATTCTTGCAAAGCTAGATTACAACAATTATAAAATAATTCATATTTTACCAAAAAAAAACTACTCCAAATGAAATTTTAATTTTCGAATGAAATTCTTTCACTTATTTATGCAGTTGGTTTAAAAAAACAAATTCGACATCTAATTCGAAAAAAATTTTTTTTTCATTTTGTCAAACACGCTGCATAAATAATCGAGAGAATTTGCTTTGAAAATTCGAATTTGAATTTTGTTTTATTTCTTCAAACAAACTGTTTAAATAATCGAGAGAATTTACTTTGAAAATTCGAATTCGAAAAAAATTTTTTTTTCATTTTGTCAAACAAGCTGCATAAATAATCGAGAGAATTTGCTTTGAAAATATCTAAATTTAGAAAACTTGAATTAGGCAGCTACTCGATATTTCATCTATTCTTATTTTATTAGATATTGAGATGAATCATGTCCAAATACAACAATAGAAATTTTAATCGTCAAAACGATCGTTCCAATTGGTC
>Ga0209922_104505_pt1 | contig 10066 bp, 8 predicted proteins | sample ThiBiot_500_biof_FD_183946 | JGI IMG/M metagenome (GOLD analysis project Ga0209922, IMG submission 183946) | Wastewater bioreactor microbial communities from Cape Town, South Africa - Thiocy_expt_500_biof (SPAdes) | ecosystem: Engineered > Bioreactor > Thiocyanate-remediating > Anaerobic-Aerobic ...
AAAGTGGATGAAGTGTGGTTTGACGGCGCCAACGGCGAAGGCCCTAACGGCAAAAAACAGGTCTATGACTTTGACCGCTGGTATACGCTCATCAGAAAATTGCAGCCACAGGCCGTGATCGCCATTATGGGCCCGGATGTGCGCTGGGTAGGCACCGAAACCGGCAAGGGACGCGCTATGGAATGGAGTGTGGTACCCGCCAATAACCTGGACCAGGGCAGCATTGCAGCAGGTTCTCAAAAAGACCTCACCTTCAAACCGCAGGGAGATATGCGGGGAAGTGATCTGGGAAGCCGCGAAAAAATAATACATGCAAAAGGATTGGTATGGTACCCCGCTGAAACAGATGTGTCTATCCGCCCGGGATGGTTCTATCATGCCGATCAGGACAGCAAAGTAAAGACTCCAAAAACACTAAATGATATTTACTACACTTCTGTGGGAATGAACAGTGTGCTGTTGCTGAATATCCCTCCCGATAAAGACGGGCTGATCAATGCAGCCGATGTAAAAAACTTACAGGACTGGGCGGCCATGCGTAAACAAATATTCGGTACAAATTTATTGACCGGCGCTGCCATAACCTGCAGCAATGGTACCGGTACAAAAAACATCACTGATGGCAGGTACAATACCTGGTTTACCACGCGGGAGAGAGATACTACCACAACAGTTTTATTTACGTTGAAAAAGCCCGCCACGTTCAATGTACTATCTCTCCAGGAAAATATAAGCGTTGGTCAGCGTGTAGAAAAATTCTCGGCATGGTATGAAAATGCCGGTTCCTGGGAAAAGTTTACGGAAGGGACAACCATTGGCTACAAAAGGCTTTTAAAGTTTGCACCGGTCACTGCCCAGAAAATTAAAATAGAAATAGAATCTTCACGGCTCAATCCAACGCTTGCAGAAGCGGGATTGTTTTATGACGGGAATTAAAGTGGAAGCGAGTTTTGAAATAGTTAGGGGATGCTGAATAACCGGGGATGCCTCATAGATTTGGGAAAAAGGAGCATATCGCCACTAATGCACGAATATTTAGTGTTAATTCATAAAAAATCTTGAGAGAATTATCTGTTTTGAGGTGTAAGATTTGATCTGGCGGCCTACCAAGGTCATAATTAGGGCTTGCTGAATAACTGAAGGTGCCTCACGGGTTTGCGGGAAAGGAGTAAATTGCCACCAATGATTTTTGGATACAACAATTTGCTTCGCAGAGCAAAGTAAGCCACTAATGCACAAATGGGCACAAAGGTATTAGTGTAAATTCTGTACATCTAAATTTACGCCTTCACGGTTTATTACTTCCTAAATCTGGAGATACAAAGTTGCACGGAGAAGTTTGATAGCCTGCCGCCTATCGTTTGACATTTATCGTTTACCGCTTCGCTTTCCCTTTGCGTGCAATCTTCCGCTAATTCCGTACCCCAAACAAAAGGCTTCCTATCCTAATCATATTACTTCCTTCTTCAATAGCAATACGATAATCTGCGCTCATTCCCATGGAGAGGGTAGTCAGTTGCGAGCCGGGAAACTGCGCAGCATATAATACATTGATCTTTTCATACAGTGCTTTAAGCCGGCGGAATTCATTCCTGACAATATCATCATCGTCTGTGAATGAAGCCATTCCCATCAATCCTTTTAAAGCAATATTGGGCAATCCGGGTAAAGTGCTTATCAATTCATTCAGTTCTTCTTCGTCCAGCCCGAATTTTGTTTCCTCCATAGCAATATGCACCTGCAGCAAAACAGATATTGTCCTGTTGTTTTTTAATGCCTGCCTGTCAATTTCTTTCAACAGCTTCAGACTGTCCACTCCATGGATCATATATACAAAGGGCACCAGGTACTTCACCTTATTGCTCTGGAGATGACCGATGAAATGCCAATGGATATCAGGAGGGAGAACAGCCTGCTTTTCTATTATTTCCTGCACATAGTTTTCACCAAAATCCCTTTGACCGAGATCATATAATTGTTGGATATCTGTAACAGGCTTGGTTTTGGATACTGCTACGAGCGTAACATGCTTTGCATCCAGCTCTTCCGTAATTTGCTTAAAAACAATTTCATTCACAGCCATAACTATGCGAACTTACTCAATATTTCCTCTATTTGAGTATGCTTCGCCCGATCACTATACGCTGCACTTCGCTGGTGCCTTCGTAGATCTGGGTGATCTTGGCATCCCGCATCAGCCTTTCCACGTGATATTCTTTTACATAACCATATCCTCCATGGATCTGAACCGCCTCGGTGGTCACCCACATGGCTGTTTCTGATGCATATACTTTTGCCATAGAGCTGCTAAGCGCATAATCGATACCGTTATCTTTTTCCCAGGCAGCCCGCAGGCATAAAAGCCTTGCCGCTTCAATGCGGGTAGCCATATCCGCCAGTTTGAATTGTATCGCCTGGTGCTGGGAGATCTCTTTGCCAAAGGCTTTACGCTCTTTAGCATAAGCCACTGACCTTTCGTAAGCACCGGACGCTATCCCCAATGCCTGCGCTGCTATACCTATCCGGCCGCCGGCTAAGGTTCTCATAGCAAAAGTGAACCCAAAACCATCATCGCCGATACGGTTTTCCTTCGGTACTTTTACATCCTGGAACATGATGGAATGCGTATCGCTCCCGCGGATGCCCATTTTGTTTTCCTTGGGACCCACGGTAACACCTGCCGTACTTTTTTCAACAATGAAGGCGTCAATACCTTTGCTGCCTTTTGCTATATCCGTTTGCGCCATCACCAGGTATACACTGGCGCTGCCGCCGTTGGTGATCCAGTTTTTTGTGCCATTCAATATGTAATGGTCTCCCCTGTCTTCTGCAGTAGTACGCTGTGAAGTAGCATCGCTGCCGGCTTCAGGTTCGCTCAGTAAAAAAGCGCCTATATACAGCTCATTATTTTTTTTACCCTGCGCCAGCGGCAGGAGATATTGTTGCTTTTGTTCTTCGGTGCCGTAATGCTCAAGCCCCCAGCATACCAGGCTGTTATTAACGCTCATGCACACACTGACACTGGCATCAATCTTGCTGATCTCTTCCATTGCCAGCACATAGCTGGCAGTATCCATTCCACTGCCGCCATACGCCGGAGCAGTCATCATTCCCATAAAGCCCAGGTCGGCCAGCTTCTCAACCTGCTCTTTCGGAAATTTTTGTTTTTCGTCGCGTTCTATTACCCCGGAAAGGCATTCCTGCTGTGCAAAATCCCTGGCGGCTTTTTGTATCGTCAATTGTTCTTCGGTGAGTTGAAATTGCATCTGTTGCTTTTTGAGAGTAACAAAAATAGTAGAAACAGACTATTAAACTAACAACTGTTAATATTTTTTAGATGAACAAAGTATCAGCAAACCCTATTGCTCCCCGGGAAGCCCGGGAGATACAGCAGGGGTTTCCATATAGCGTTTAAACGACTCAAGGGTATTTTCCAGGTAGGTTTCCTTGAGGCTTTCGGAAAATAAGCCATAAAATTTTTCCCAGGGGTACCATTTTAAATCTTCACTTATCCACCATTCTACTTTCACAACTCCGGGCATATCAGCGCCGGAGACAACAGTAAATCCGGAATGGAACGAAGGCACATTATCCGTGGAAATATTTACAAAAATACTGTCGGGCGCATAGGGCTTTAATTCGATAGTATTTGTTTTCCCGTTGGCCGTCTCCCACTTCACCGCGGAAGCAGAAGGGAAGCTGTAGGTGATGCTGCTGTCCTGCAACATGGGATTCCAGTTTTTCCAGTCTCTCAGATCCATCAGGCGGGCAATGACCTTTTCTTTAGGAGCGTTTACCAGTACTGATTTAGATACACTTATGCGGGGTGAAAGCAATAATGAGAGAAGGAACAAAAGAATGCTGAAAGCTGTAATGCCAATAATTGCCTGTTTCAATAAACGCATAAGATATTTCCTGAGTTAAATGCTTTACAACTTGTTTAATGTTTACACCTACTGTCATGTCAAACGAGAAATGTGAGAAGTGAAACGTGAGAGGTTAAAGCATTCACTATTACCCTGCTCACCTCTCTCCTCTCACTTTTCACGATAACATACAGCCATAATTAGCTTAACTTAACACTACAATCTATTCCCATTTAAAGACTTTAATTGCCAGTGTATAACCTACTACCGCCCATATGGCAAGAATACCCAGTTGTTTCCAGCAACCTGTAAGATGTGCACCTTCGAAAGCCACGTTGCGCATGGCATCATTTAAATGTGTTAAAGGCAATATCTTACACAGGGGCTGCAGCCAAGCAGGAAAATTATCAATGGGAAAGAAAGTGCCGGCAAGCAGGAACTGAGGTAATGTAACAATATTAGCCAGCGGGGGAATAGCGCTTTCACTATTAGCAATACCGCTTACCACAAAGCCAAAAGCCATAAAAACAAGCAGCCCTATAAAGCTCAGCACGAGCAGCTCAATGAAAGTCAGCAGTCCGTGAATGAGCGTAAAATGAAAAAAATAATGCCCCACTACCAGTATGATGATTGCAGTGAACAACTGGAATATTACCCGGCTCAGCCCTTCGCCCAAAACAATACAGGTACGGGTGATGGGTGTGGCAAAAAAACGTTTCAGCACAAGGGTTTGCCTGAGACTGAAGAAAAGAAATGCCACGCCAAAAACACCGGCGCTGAGCAGGGAGAAACCGAGCTGCCCCGGCAAAATAAAATCTATGGTCCTGTATACCCGACCGGGGATCTTTTCCACATTATTATTGATTACTGCCACCGTTGGCGTATTAGGATATTGCTTCTTATCCATATTATCAATAATGGATGTAAGAATGGACCGTAATACCTGTATGTTCTGGGGATTGACAGCTTCTGAGCTTTTGAGATTGATGAAATAAGCCGGTGATGCAGCTTCAGTATTTTTTTTTATGGAGATGACTGCAGTCATCCGCCCTTTTTCAAGATCTTCACGTATTTCTTCTTCACTTTTTTCGAGAATATGAATACCGGGGATATGATTGATAGCCTTATACAGGTAGGTAGTAGTATCAGTGCTGCTGTCAAAGGATGCGCGAAGCGATACATTGCCGGCGCCTCCAAGGAAACCGAATACAAGTATAAATACCAGCGGAAAGGCAAAACTGAAAACAACTGCGGAAGGGCTGCGGAACATTGCTATAAGCCCGGCCCGGGTAACGGCGAGCATGGCTTTTAACTGGCTATAGGATCTTGACATGCATTGATCAATTGAAGCGGTAAAGATAACAGTTTTGAAATGCAAACTATTAGTTAACACTGATATCGTAAGGCAACCTTGCCTGCACAGTGCCTGTAATTTCTTTGATCCGTTTCAATTGCATATATAGCTGGTATTCCTGCTCTCCCAACTCTTCTTTTATGGATTGTGATTTTACGGTTTTACTATAACCGCTTTTCAGCATGTCCCAAAAAGATCTCGGCTCCGGGTATTCCCTGATGCTGTAGTCTTTAAGCTTTGCCATGCGCGCTGCGCAGGCAATAGCGTCTTCCAGCCCGCCAAGCTTATCCACCAAACCCAACTGCAATGCCCTTGCGCCTGTCCATACCCTGCCCTGCGCAATGCTGTCAATGAATGCAGGATCTTTTTTGCGCCCTTCCGATACCCTGCTTTTAAAAGTATGATACACCGTATCCACTTCAGACTGGATGATCTGCTTTTCGGCAGGCGTCAGGGGGCGGCTGACAGTGCCAATATCTGCATTGGTTGCCGTTTTTACTGCGTCAAACGTAATACCGAGCTTGTTTTTGAAAAATGCACTGAAGTTGGGTATAATACCAAAAACCCCGATGGACCCGGTTATGGTATTAGGCTGTGCAAAAATACTGTCGGCGCCACTGGAAATATAATAGCCTCCGGATGCAGCAAGATCGCCCATAGAAACGATCACAGGCTTTCCTTCGCTTCTTGCAAGCTGTGTCTCGCGCCATATCACATCGCTCGCGAGGGCGCTGCCCCCGGGAGAATTCACCCTTAATACTATGGCTTTGATATTTTTATCCTTTCTTGCTTTAGCCAGCAGATTGCGGAATTCATCAGCGCCAACCTGCTTATCACTGCCTTTGCCGCTTACTATATCTCCTTCTGCATATATTACCGCGATCCTGTCGCTGCTGTATTTTTTAAGATTAACAGCTTCTGCATAGGCAGATACCGGGACAAAGCTGATATTTTCATCTTTGGGAGTGCCGGTTTTCTGCCGGAGCTCCTCTTTCACTTCATCATCATATTCTATTAGTTTATATTTCTCCGCATCTGCCGGACGCCTGATAGCATAATCATTGGCATACTGGTGCAACAGGGCAGTATCAATGCCACGCACTTCGGAAGTGGAGCGCAGCAGGTCACCATACAGGTCGCCGAGCCACACCTGTGTCTGCAGCCTGTTGGCTTCTGTCATCTTTTCTTCCCTGAGTGGCTCGGTGGCGCTTTTGAATTTGCCATCATAAAATATCTGAGGCTCAATCTCCAGCTTTTGTAATGCATTTTTAATAAAGAACATTTGCGAAGCAAACCCTTTCCACTCGAAATCTCCCTGCGGGTTACAATAAATTTTATCGGCTGTATTACCTACATAGTATGCCTTCTGTGTAATGGTTTCACCATAGGCAACCACAAACTTTTTACTTTGCCTGAAATCGAGCAGGGCGTTGCGCAATTCCTCACTGGCAGCAAAGCCGTTGGCATTCTCATTGCATTTTATATAAATAGCGCGGATAGAAGAATCGGTCTTTGCGTGATGAATAAGCCGGATGACATCATACAGCGGTACTGTTTCAAGGCTCAGATCCCCGCTAAGCCTGGAAATAGTGTTGTCCTGCCTCCGGTCATTGAAGGACTGCGACAGATCAAGCACCAATACGGATTTAGGGTCTATAGTTACTTTATCGCTGCTTGATAAAGCGCTGGCAAAGATCATCAGAATGACGAAGCATATACCCGTAAAAACTATAAGCGCCACCAGCGCAGCCAGGAAAAACTTTAAAAAACTCCTCACTACTTTAAAATTTTATTCCGGTAAAAATAAAGATATTTGATCTGGCAACTGATATTCTGTTTAATGAACAAGGTTTATTTATTGACAGGCGGTAATATGGGCAACAGGCAGGCAATGCTGGAACAGGCGAAAAACCGCATACAAAAAGAGATAGGGGTAATATCCGCATGTTCAGAAATATATGAAACCGCAGCATGGGGAAAGGCAGACCAACCGTCTTTTCTCAATCAGGCACTTGAGATCACTGCTCTGCTTTCTGCCCGTGAAGTGTTGAGCGGGGTATTATCCATTGAGGCAAAAATGGGACGTTTCCGGCAGGAAAAGTTTGGTCCCCGTATTATAGATATAGACATTCTGCTGTATAATAATGCCATCATTAATGAGCCGGGACTGATCATTCCTCATGCCCGCCTCGCAGGCAGGCGGTTTGCGCTTACACCGCTCGCAGAGATTGCGCCGGATTATGTTCATCCGATATTAAAAGAAACTATCGGTACATTGCTGCTCAACTGCAAAGATGAGTTGCCGGTGAAAAAACTGGAAAATTAGTTTTCCACGGTTTCCGTTTATGTTGAAAGGTTGTTTAAGTTTGGCTTTCTTTATGAATTATCATTTTGTTACTATTGAAGGGAATATAGGTGCAGGGAAAACGACTTTAGCGCATTTATTAAGCAAACATTATAATGCCCGGCTCATCCTTGAGCAGTTTGCAGACAATCCATTCCTCGCAAAATTTTATGAAAACCCTAAACAAAATGCATTCCCGCTTGAATTATTTTTCATGGCGGAACGTTATAAGCAGCTCAAGGAGCTTCTCCATACCCAGGATCTTTTTCAGAATATTACCATATCCGACTATCTTTTCACCAAATGCCTGCTCTTTGCCAAAGTAAATCTTCCGGACGAAGAGTTCATGCTTTACCAGCGGCTGTTTGAAATAATACACCAGCAGCTTGTGCAGCCGGATATACTCATATACCTGCATGCGCCGGTAAGCGCTTTGCAGGCAAGCATACGCAAACGCGGAAGGCCATACGAACAATCCATCCCCGATGCCTACCTGTTCAGCATTCAGCAAACCTATACTCACTATATCAAACAGCATAATATCAAAACTTTGTTTGTAGATGCATCCAACGCAGATTTTTTAGGGAATGAGAAACACCTGAAAGTAATTACCGAAGCATTGGAAAAGGACTATGAAGACGGGCAGCATTTCCTTACCCTGCCCTGAAATTTTTGCACATTATGAGCATTCAGTCTTCTATAAATAACAATCCTTTTGAGTCAGTCAAAATACGCGAGTTCAGGAACCTGCTGATGGGGCGGTTTTTATTTATTATGTCGCTGCGCATGATGAGCACTCTCGTGGGATGGTGGATATATAAGCTTACAAGCGCCCCTTTTGCCATCGGGCTGATTGGCCTGTCGGAAGTAGTGCCCGCTCTTACGCTTGCATTATATGCCGGTCATTTTATAGATATCAGTGAAAAGAGGAAACTGTTGCTTACAGGTGTCTTCCTGTATTTTTGTGCTGCAGGCATTTTGTTCTTTCTTTCCACAAGGTTTACGGCAATCCACCTTACCAATCACTGGATCGCGATCTGCATTTATGCCGTAATTTTCTGTACCGGCATCGTTCGTGCTTTTACCGGGCCCACATTCAATGTGCTGCTGGCTTTGATAGTACCACGTCAGGCATTGCAGAACGCCACAACATGGAACCAGGGCGCCTGGCTCACAGCCTCGGTATCGGGTCATGCGCTGGGAGGCTTTTGTATTGCCGTATCCGGCATACCGGGGACTTTATTGTTTATATGTGCGGGAATTTTCAGCGGACTGCTGCTGCTGACCCAGCTAAAACCTAAACCTCCCATTGCGCATAGCAGCGAGAAAAAAACCTGGGACAGCGTGAAGGAAGGAATACACTTTGTTTTCAAAACCAAAGACCTGCTCGGCGCCATCACCCTTGATATGTTTGCCGTTTTCTTTGGCGGGGCGGTAGCCATGGTGCCGGTATATGCAAGCGATATTCTAAATGTTGGACCCGAAGGATTCGGGATACTGAACGGAGCCGCTGATATCGGTGCAATCTGCAGCGTATTGCTGCTGACCATCTTTCCTATGCAAAAGCGCCAGGGACAAAGGCTGATCATTGCCGTATCAGGCTTTGGAATATGTATAATCGTTTTCGCACTCTCCAGATTATACCTGCTGTCATTCCTGGCCTTGATGATAAGCGGTATACTGGATGGTATCAGCGTGGTAATAAGAGGAACCATCATGCAGTTGAAGACTCCCGATGGAATGAAAGGAAGGGTGATGAGCGTAAACAGCATGTTCGTGAATTCAAGCAACGAGCTCGGGCAGTTTGAGAGTGGTCTTATGGCTAAGCTCATAGGAGTAGTTCCCTCTGTAGTTTTCGGAGGATGTATGACGCTTGTGGTAGCGCTTACCACCTGGGTAAAAGCTCCTGGATTGCGAAAACTGGAATATTAAGGAACGTGAGACGTGAAGGGGAGCATCTCACGTCTGACGTTTGTCGTTTCACGTCTTCACCAGCTCCTGTATTTTTTTCCTGTCGCCCACGATCCAGACAATATCATTCCATTCCAGTACGGTTTGTGATTCAGGGTTCAGTATGCGCTGACCGTCACGCTCTATTCCCACTACGAGCCCGCTTGTCTTTTCCCGGATACCTGATTCACGGATGGTCAGTCCTTTCAGCAGCGTATGTTCATCCACTACTATTTTCTGCAGAGCAACATCATTAGTGTCTTCGGTATCTGCATCATCAGCACTGCTTTTGAAATCAATGACTGGTTTAAAGGACTGTAATTGTTCATCCGTGCCGATCACACCCAGCTCATCCAGCGGGTACAGTCGCTCCTTTGCACCTGGAGCATAGATCATCCGGTCCCCTCTTTTGATATAAGCGATATTAATACCGTATTGTTCCCTCCATGCCAGATCCTGCAGCGGCTGACCTATAAAGACAGCATTCGGGTTGACTTCAAAATCTGCCAGGTGCGCATCCCAGGGCGAAAGCGCAGCATTGGGATCTCCGTT
>Ga0209922_104510_pt1 | contig 10061 bp, 9 predicted proteins | sample ThiBiot_500_biof_FD_183946 | JGI IMG/M metagenome (GOLD analysis project Ga0209922, IMG submission 183946) | Wastewater bioreactor microbial communities from Cape Town, South Africa - Thiocy_expt_500_biof (SPAdes) | ecosystem: Engineered > Bioreactor > Thiocyanate-remediating > Anaerobic-Aerobic ...
AATAGAGTCGGAAACGCCATATCGGATTTAACATAATCACATCATAGGAAAAATCTCTGTTTTTCCAAAATACGAATCTTCTAATGAGCAATACCCAGTTCCAAATTTTGAAAAATCGTCAGTTTCAAAAAATACTCAGTTGAAAATTTTGAATATCTACCTCTGAATTCAAACTCGCCGATCTGGATTATCCAGAGTACCATTAAGTTCCAACTATCATTTGTCATCTATTAGGAGTTACTAAATTCGATGTTTTTTGACCTTTGAACCCAAGAATGACTCATATTCGGACTCCCTGACCTCGAAAACCTACGGTCCGACTAAATTTCAATGGTCATTGGTCACGATCAGGCATTTCTGAAACCGATGTTTTTTTGACCTTTGACCTCACGAATGACTCATATTCGGACTCCCTGACCTCGATTACCCAAGGTCCGACCAAGTTCCAACTATCATCGGTCACTATTACGAGTTTCTAAAATCGATGTTTTTTTGACCTTTGACCTCATGGATGACTCATATTCGGACTCCTTGACCTCGAAAACCTAGGGTCCAACTAAGTTCCAATCATCGTTGGTCACTATTATGAGTTTCTAAAACTAATGTTTTTTTGACCTTTGAACCCGATTTGTACTCAAATTCGGACTCCCTGACCCCGATTACCCAAGGTCCGACCAAGTCCCAACCATCATTGGCCACTATAAGTGAGTTCTTAAATCGATGTTCTTTTGACCCGATGCAAACAGACAGACAAACAAACAAACAAACGAATTTTTTTCATATGACCCTCCTTACAGTCGAGGGAATATTCAATTGTTCATCAAGAAAAAACATAATACTTCAAATCGTGTACCAGTCTCTGTGTCGTTTGCTGTTACACGTTGAATATCAAACGAATCTGCTTTGAACTGTGATTTTATTAATGTTACCATAAAAAGTTGATCAACTTGTGTTGAAAGATCAACTGCTTCAATAAGATGATAAAAGTTAACGATTGTTGATTGATAAAATTGAACAAGAGTTTTATTCAATTGTGTATTAAAATCAATTTCAAAAATTACATTTGAAACAGTGAATGATTGCAATAAAAACTCATTGATAGCACTCGTGATCGTTTCATTAACGAATTGACAAAGTTTGGATAGCAAATTGAATTGTTGATAGGCTCGATTACGCCAATCGAGATCAGGATATTGAACATAAACTTCTCTTAATATTGATAACCATCTGTTTGATATTAAATCACTTGAACATATTTGATGTAAAATCGGAGAAAATGACATAAATTTCTGGTAGGGTATTGTAATCGTTGAACAAGGACATTTCAATGTATCTGAATATCTTTTCTGTAGATCTATGTAAGTATTTAATGATGGACTTTCAATTGTTGTCATAATTGTTTCTGTATTTAAGAAATTAAAGAGAATAAGAACGAGAATTGAAACAAGAAGTACAAACAAATAAATATGCGAAATAATTTTCTGTTGTTTGATATCTTGTCCTGTGCGTTTCTGAACATTCTTAAATAAATTCACTGTTTTTAACCATTGAAAAAAATTATCATTTGCTGATTGATATTTGATTTTGAAAATAAGTTTAATAAGAACTGGTGAAATTAAACGAAGTATCATGATTAGACCACCGTATAAACTGAAAAATAAAGTAATTGCATAAGAATAATTGATTATGTTTGTTGTAGTGTATGTACATGTTGATGGATTACAATTATCGAAATAGTTTGAATAATTCAATTCTATTGTCCATTGTTTAATAAACAAATTCAATAGACGATCATATACTGTTGTATTTGTTTTCTCTGATTGCAAAACATGATCATTCAAATTTAAATTTGTCTGATTGATCGATGGAAAATATTCAGTTAATAATTGCAAACAATCGATATCATATAAACAATCTAATGTACTTTGAAGAAGAGCTTCAAGAGGAGTACATGCTGCAAAGAATCCTTTGACTAATGTATCATTAGGTGGATACTCGCTCCATGTAGTTGGATTGTAAAACAGGTTGTCCATTAGTTTATAAAAAGCTGTTGGTGTAATTGGATTTGCTGTATCACATCTAAGATCATTGCCAGTACTGAGTGGATCATATCCTGTGAAATATCCTCTAACAATTAATTTATTTGTATACCATGACATTAGACAAACATTTGTATTAAGTGATGTAACAAAATTGTTTGCTCGAGTTATAAGTCGAAGGTAATTTATGAATGATATTATTTGAGTTGATAAACCACTTTGAAATGACTGAATACTTGCATCAACTTCTAATCGAATTCTTGATTCAACAAGAAGATAAGTCGTAGTAAAATCTTTATTATTAAGAGTGATTTCATTTTTAAATATAATATCTTGAGATAATGAACATAGACTAGATAATAATTGAAACTAAATTAAAAATGAAAACATATTCTCTATTGATTGTAATTAATTTAATCAATATTAATTATACTTGTGAAACAGCTGTTGTTCGAAAATCTGCAACTCCATATATACTTCTTTCGGGCATATAGAGCACTTCTATCCATTGTTGACTGACGAAAAAGCTCGAACAAATAGAATGAAATGCAATCCTATTCGAAACAAATGTTTTATAGGATATTGTTATTCTTGAACATGGACATGATAGAATATCACCATATTGAGAGTAGAGTTCAGTAAACTTATTCAAATCAATATCCGTTATAACAACAGTACGAACTTGTGGTTTTATCATAGCATTATAGAAAAGCATATACATACATACTAAAAGTAGCAGTAAATATATTCGAGTTGTATATTTTTGATATCTAATCGCAATAGTTGGATCTTGTTGTTGTTCGTGTCCTTCATCATAATCATTTTCATCAGGAATAAAAAGATTATAATCACAAAAACGATAATACAACGTTTTGAATAATAGTTTAAGTTTTCTCTTTATAATCATAGTTACTTTTGTAGACCTTCGCAATTTCTCGTTCAAATTTTTAATGAAGAAATAGGTCGAAAAATAATCAGTTTTTTTCTATTAAAATTAAATAGCAATTCGAAACTTTGAAGAGTTTTTAAGGATATAATATGTAATACTCGTTTCTTTAATTGATTCTGATAAATTAGATAACGATACATTGAAAAAACAAACGTTTCTAATTATTTATTTTGAATATTAGTCAATGCCAAATAGTTGGACTCGATACGTGTTTCTTTTTTTTCTATACTGACATATATATTCCGATTATGAAGGCTCGATGTCTTTGAATATGGATGATGACTTTGGTTTTGATTTCTTTCGACCCATTGTTAACCCTTTACGGCCGGCTACCAGAAAACGACAAGCAAAACGTTTTCTTTCTATATATTGGCTGTTGTTTAGCTATAAGAATCAATTTTTCTAAAATCCCGTACCCTCTACTGCAAAATTTTTGCCTTTTGCCAACATCCGGCCGTAAAGGGTTAAATAATTAAGATTAATTATCTTGAATAATGACTTCCTGATTCTGATCTGATGTTAGAATGCAGGAAATCTGTGTGCTGGAAGAGAGTTTGATAGTGAAAGAAAGAAAAACAAGAAAAAAAGAAGGAAAAATATTCTATTTCTATCCTACTAATACGTGTAAAAAGACAACACAAAAGTTTACTGTTTCATTCAATAAATATGTCGTCCGTATCAACACTTCTATTCATCTCTCAACAAGTAGTCATCTATATTGGCATCTTTCTTCTAGCCGTCGGTTGCTTTGGTCAACCATTTGTTCTAACAATTTTTCTTAGTCTTAAAACATTTCGAGAAAGTTCATGTGCATTCTATTTAACTATTATGTCAATTATGAATACTCTTCTTCTATTCACTGGTCTATTTACATTTGTTATGATCAATGGTTTTAATATCAATTGGACAGCAATATCATTATTCTATTGCAAATTTCGAATGTTCTACGTTCAAATATGTATTTTAATTTCATTTACAAGCATGTGTTTAGCAATTATCGATCAATATTTAGCTACTTGTTCAAATCCTCGTCTACATCGATTCAATCAAATTAAATATGCTCGAAGGATAATTCTTATTGCAGCATGTATTTGGATTTGTCATGGTATACCTGCTTTACTCTTTAATAATCATATTATTTCTTCGGAACATAATCAAACCATTTGTGCATTAACAAATGTAATTTTTCAAAAATATTATACAGCTGTCTATTTAACGACACTTTCTGGTGGTTTACCAATTATTATTATGATTATATTTAGTTTTTTATCCTATCGAAATATTCGTCAACTAGCTCATCGAACAATTCCGATGGTTCGACGTGAATTAGATAAACAAATAACAAATATGGTTCTTGTTCAAGGTTGTTTCGGAATCATAGCAGTTACACCTCAAATTATCTATTCATTCTATTCACTTGCTATTGGTACACCTACGGATCCAACAACTTCGATCATTCTACCATCGTTATGGAATTTAATAACAACTATTTATTATTTTCATTTTATCAGTTCTTTTCCAATTTATTTTCTTGTTTCGAAACGTTTTCGTCAACAATTATTCTATGTTTTTCATAAAATAAGTCACACTTTAACTTAAGCAATCAGTTGTTATTGCACAATCGTTTCTTGTGTTAATTTTTGACGTCATATTATTTCGAAAGAATATTGAAATTACACCATTTAAATAGAGATTGAAAGAATAACATTTCTAAATATTAAATGAAGTCACTTCAATCAGAAAAACGATTTAGTGATGATGAAAAAATAAATATTCCTAAACGAAGCAAAAAAGAGGAAAAACTCGTCTGGAATAATAATTGGTAATCATAAATAAGGTTTTCTATGTAACTGTAAATGAACGATGTATATAGGCTTACATTTACGGAAGCACCAAAATTGCGAGATATATCAATAGATGCTCAATCATCATTGAAATGGTGTCGAAATTTTATGTCAAATGAAGAGAGTAGCGGTCTATTCGAACACTTAATGCAAGGTACGTATGCATATGTCAGTTTATACCGTTGTGATGTTTGCCGTGTATAGAACTAAATTTTGAACATACACAAATTTCAATGTATGGGAAATCTGTTAATTTAGTAAGTTGATAGGAAAAGAAAAACTTGTTCGTATTTGATTATGCATAGCCTCGTCTACAATCATGGTTCGCAGATGAAGGATTAGTTGTAAAAGAATTGTATCAAAAACAGAAACAACATGTATGGACTTCGCCAATGCAAAAGCTCAAAGCACAACTTGAGAAACAACTCAGTAAGAAAGAAAAAAAGAAGAGAAAACATATTATTTTCTTTTAAAATTATAGACATCAAATTTGATTATTGTCTAGTAAATTTGTACAGAGATGGAAATGATTATATTAATTTTCATGCGGATAATGAAGCAAAAGATATTATTGCTTCGATATCATTGGGTGCTACACGTCGTTTTCTCGTACGACATTTGAGTTCTCTTGGTAAAAAATTAACACGCAAGAACAAACCATTGACTTCACCTGAAACTACGAATGTAATAATCCATTTAATTCTTTTTTGTTTCAATTTATTTATTTGATAGTATGAATTTTCATTGACGAATGGCTCATTGATTGTGATGCTAGGTGATACACAATTGTATTGGAAGCATTCAATACCTAAGGAAAAACATGTAAAAAACGCTCGTATTAATTTAACTTTTCGAACTGTATCGAGTGCATTTTAATGAACAAAAAAAGAATTTTTTTTGAGCTTAGTTAGACGTATTGTCCTGTTGAAAATATAATTGAAGGAATATTTTTCTTGTTTATGTGTAAATATCTTTTCTTCTTGTATGAGCCATTGAATAATTCGTGAAAACGAATCATATGGCTGGTTATATTCGTCATATTTGAATGTGACTTTCGATAAATAATTAAGTTGTTTCAGAACCGTTTCCATGTCATCATATGTTTTCACCCAAATCGTTAGAGTCTTGATTTGCCGTGGAATGATTGAACATATTTCATTTATACTAACACCATTACTGTTTATTCTAAAGTTATGAACATGTGATGCTCGTTCAAGAAGAATCGTGATATTTGTTAATAAAGAATTTGAAATAGCCTGTTTTTTACCAATAATTTTCAAAACAAGTACTTCAACATGTGCAAGTTCCATCAGTGATAGAAGCGATTGAAGCCAATCTTGTTCCCATTCAATGCCAACATCGAGTGAAAGAAAACTTGGACGAGCGAAATAATAATAATTTGCATAATTTCTCTATTTTAACAGACAAAAAAAAATGCAAATGATTTTCTTAGAAAAAAAAACTAATTAAAAGATGTCGGTTTACTTTTGTGGAACTGGCTGCTATCATCATGGCATCCAAATCTATCGAAACCGAACGCATAGTATCAATTGTGACTCTTCCATCAGTTGTAACTGGTAAATTGAAGAGTGAAAAGCAACTTGCACGATGACACTCATTCAAACCAGTCAATCTTGTTGGTGGCGATTCAAGGCTAATGTAATTGATTGGAGAACACATATTCAATGTACAACTAAAAAACCATCTTTTCTCTTCGCACCAAAACGGTGTTCGAAATGACGATATGACTGTTTCCTGTTGATTATCATCGTCATTATCCAGGTCTAGCTCAGTAAAAAATTGATATTTCAAATGTTTGAGTTGCGGTAATTTATCCGTGAGTAATTTTTGCAAGAATGACCCGTCGTACCAAGAATTTATGGAAGTACTCATACCGCTCAATTCTAATCGCAATATCGATGGCATGTATGAGAGTAATAGCTCGAGTTCGTCTGTATCTATATTTAAATTGTTTAGGATAAGATTTGTCAAGTTTGAATAAAGCATTGGAATGAAAATATTTCGAAGTTCTGGATCTTTGCCAATCCAGCTTTGAAAACCAACATTCAACATTTTCAAATCAGGACAATGACGCATAATCCATGAGAATCTTTTGTATGAACAATTATTCAATGATAGACATTGCAATGAACAATGCTTGATCGATTCAATCTTCAAATAATCTTGCTGATTGTTCATATCAATTGTTAATTGAGTAATTCGACTGATGGGAAGATAATTTAACAATACATCAAGTTCGACAGCAGTTAACGTAGCCAATGTTAATGAACGAAGATGGGTGAATTTTTGGATGTCGTTAGTAAAGAAATCTAAATCATCAGATTTGGAAGGATTTATGTTGTATTGAATACGCAGTGAAAACACATTTTCAGGTATAAGAACTTGACAAAGACTGACTAATCTCTGCTTTGAAACCAAATTTAATTTTAAACCATTATATGCATTAGCAGCCAACTGTAATTGTTTGCAAGTATGTCGTATTGAAAATAATATCGTATCTGCATCAAGATCATCGAAAATTCGATGAAGAATCTCTGTTGGCAAGGACAAAAGTGTTTGCCGAGTGATTGACATAACTATTTGTTTGAGTTTGAATTAATTATCAAATAAATAATCACACTATGCTAAATGATGACGTCCAATTATTTCATAAAAATCTTATTGGTCGAAGTCAAAAAAAATATATATATATATAGTAATATTTTAAACGATGGCGCTGTATTACAAATTGTCCTCGCGTACTACTAGTCAACAGTTATAATTACAAATTTAATATACGTTATTTGACTAGTTTATTTGAAAAAAATACAACATCCTCAAGATTTAAAAGAAGCACTACGAGAACAAGTGAGAAACAATATGTAAAGCAACAAATTAATGTGCAAAACTAGTATTTTAAATACAATATTATGAAATCAGTAAACTTCTGCTATATGATCTACTTGAATAGAATTCTGAATCAGAATAGTACTTCTCGTAATTGGTCGCCATCGTTTTATAACAATATTTTTTAATTGTGGTGTCGTGAAAACCATTCCAACACTTAAAAATGCCATAGATACTTCGGCTCCAATCCATGAGATACGATAGAGCAGAGGATGTTCTACACCCGTAATGAAAAGAATAGCTAACAAAACCATAGCCGGTAACCCTGTTATTAATAATAGACCAACATTAATGAGTATATGTTGAAAAGCAGCTAAATTTCGTTGTTGTCTTTGTTTAATTGCAAATGTTACAAGATTCGTTTGATGACGAAGAAATATTGTAATACGATTATAGATCAGAAATAAATAAATAAGAGGAAATCCATAGCAAGCAAATACACTCCATAGAATGCCACGAGTTATTTTAAATGAAACACAACAAAAATGATCATTAGGCAAATAGATTACATTCTCCCAAATGAGAACAGGAGATAGAAGAGCGAAAGCTGTTATCAATTGAATAGGCATAATAATCATATAAAACGAATAAAGACGAAACAATCGATATTTCGAATAAACAATACGATTTAGACGATATAAAGCCTAAAATTGAATTTATTATATTTAATCTTCATATTTTTTCTATTAAAAAAAAAGTAAATAATTACTTGAACAACAAAAGTATGATACAAAGCACAACACAACGAAATAATGAAATAACCGTTGAATGTACACCATGATGAATCATACGTATATCCATAAATATCACCGATTATTGTTTGAAAATTAAATATAAGTAATGGTGCTATATACATAAAAATTAGTATATAAATATTTAAAGAAAGTAGAAGAGTAATTTTTTCTTCGCGTTTCAAACGATTGGTATATTGATGATGAATAGCAATACAGATAACGATAAATGAGGTTATACATGCAACTAAAGCATGAATCAAAGTAATTAAACTTAGAATAAAACCAATTATTCCGTGTCCATAATCGAACATTTTAACCAGATTATTGTTTAATTTCTTTTCAATGGATTTGATGAAATAGAATAGGATTAATTAAAAATTCCCAATGTGAAATGAAATGAACTTCTGTATCTGATATTTCTACACAGAAATGTTGTCAAAACATACCATTCAAAATAAATGTAATTTTTGCATGTTTTAAATTGATATTTTTCAGTTTAACATAATAAAAGATAGATAAAAATGAAAAAAAAAAGGTTATGCTTGAAGCAATAATAAGTTAGCCGGTAGATCTTTCAGGAATATTAACTTTTTTTTTCATTTAATGCTATCCAATGGAAAAAGGATAAGAACATCTACCATTATCTAACTCGATTTTGTTTTCATCTTCACAGGTTCATAGTATCGTATATGGCATACTTGAAATTTGAATTCGAATTTCTAGTTACTATTCTCTCTCAAACTGAGGGTGAAGACGGACCTGTGTACACGGTAATAGTAATTGGAAATTTTAATTCAAGTTTCAAATAAGACACTACTGTAAATGTCATACAAAATAATTATATTATGCTTAGAGAAAATGATAGTAATGAACCTCATTCGGATAGATCGGCGAACTAGAAAGAGCCGCATTAAAAGTACGAAGCTTTTGAGCTGTCGTACTCAATATACATGCAAAAAATAAAATTTCAATACGCATATTTGAATGTAAGATTACACAAATTGTGTTCTTTGCAGTTACTTCTTATCTTACAATTCAAAACAACTAAAGATAAAGGAATCAACAAGGCAGTATATTTTTAAGGTACGTGAATTTATTCAATGATGAGTAACTACATTTACAATAGTGAAGAGATAGTTTATTTTCCTTTTCCACATCGACAATCTGGATAATATCCAGGACAAAACCACGGGCAACCACCAGGAGAACGTGGTCGACCAATTGCACCATACTCATGTTTGCCTTTGTTAGAAGCAAATACGTTGCCTATAAAAATCGAAAACTTTATAAATTGTAGTCAAAAACATTAATTTTTACCTTCCGTGTCTAACTCTCCAGAGAAAACAATGCCTAACAACAAAATAACAAGACAGCTAATAACGATGATTCGACACGAAGGGTCATATGAAAGTTAATTATGTAAAAAGCAGATGCAGTCGGAATTGATTCGACCTGTCTCGATTCGGATTCTGCTGGATAGAAGTCCTTGAATAGCAAGGCAACAAAAACAAGTAACAGATAGAATTTCTACATCGTGAAAAGAAATTATCGGGGTAAAAGCTTTTTTTTTATTATATTTTAAACGTAA
>Ga0209922_104515_pt1 | contig 10053 bp, 9 predicted proteins | sample ThiBiot_500_biof_FD_183946 | JGI IMG/M metagenome (GOLD analysis project Ga0209922, IMG submission 183946) | Wastewater bioreactor microbial communities from Cape Town, South Africa - Thiocy_expt_500_biof (SPAdes) | ecosystem: Engineered > Bioreactor > Thiocyanate-remediating > Anaerobic-Aerobic ...
AGTCGTTGGCCACTTTATATTTATTCGATTCAAAAAAGTCTCATCAGTAGAGAAAATGTTAATATTAAAATTAATCCCAAAAATACAATTCAAATTGGAATTATTGCGGAACTTTAACATTTATTTATTTTGTTTTCATTATTTTTAAAGATTTAGTTCGATAGTAGATTAATTAGATTTGATTGTCTGAGAATAAAACAACGAGAAACGATTATCTGTATATAATAGCAAGTTTGAGATCAACGACATTCTCCCAATAGAGAAGGGTAATGAGTTTGTCTATCTTTTGTGGATCGAAGTCTTCTGCTCTCTTAAAACCTATGAATCCGACAGCATAAGAACAAAAAAGAGTCCAAATGATTAACACCAAAATCTGTCTGATCGTCAATTTACGAAATAAAATTCTTCGTATTTCTAAACAAAAAGAAATTGTTTCAATTTTAAAGTGAAACTGTTGAAGATACAAAAATGACATACTAGAAAAACGTTTCTTTACAGTGTTTTGTGTTGATTGTTGAGTGATATGATAAACAGGATTATTGACAGCTAAATTGTTCTGTGGAAAAATACTCTGAAAAGAAAAGAGAATCGATTTAACACTGGTTATTCTTTGGTAAATTGTCCAATTGAGAGATTTGACTCACTTTAATCGAAGGTTCAATGGAAACAAATCGACACATGTTGTTAGTTGAAAGAAGATCACGGAGACAAAAGACAGGTGAATTTGCAGAGAGAAATGAGAATATCGTTAACAATGCAATACAGTCAAACAACAATGCGCATTTGTTGACCGACACTATTTGACCTATCCAGTGATGTTAGTGTTTGTTCACATCGATCACGCAATTCTACAAGACAAAAGACAACCGGAAAAGCCAATCAGTCGACACACAACTGACATCTACTCAAAGCAAATTTCAACGGAAAACTAATCGTCATCAATTTTGACAAAAACAGTTTTTTTTCAATAAAAGAGTTTCTTATGAAATCATAAACAAGTTCATCAAGTTTTCTCTACACTTAGACTCGAGGTATGGTCGGGCATAAACACGAAAATTGACATCAAAATGAAAATATTTCAGACAAATTCACAAATCGTACATTAAGTCCAAGTCGACAACGATATTCCTTTCGAAATGAATTACAAACGAAAAAAAACGAGATTTGTCTATTTGTCTTTCAGATAAATTCAATGAAAATCTTCGAATGAGTATTGAAAATTTTGTAAATTGGACTGTTTCAATCGATTGTTGTTCAACATTGGGTCAATATCAAGGTCAAATCATTCGTGTTGATCCATTGAATCAAACATTGACATTACAACATGCGTTTCATAATGGAATTCTTTTGGATGAAGAATCGATTGTCGTCAATGCCAAAGATATTCTAGATTTAAATCTTTTATCTCAATCAGGATCCTTTCAAATTCCAAAGTCAATTCATAAGAAATCATCGAATGAACAATCTCAACAAGAATTTAAAGCAGCACCGATTGCCAACAATGGTTTGTCAACGAAAGTCATTTGTCGATTTGTTTTTACCTTTTTTTATTTAGGTACAAAAACGAATTTCAATCCAACAGATCGCAATCGAACATCAAAATCTTGGTCAGATGAAATCAATTCCAACAATGAACAATTGTTCGAATCAACAACAACCAACGGAAATACTTTTAATATGCATATACGTACGTATGGGTGGATTCCGTGGATTCCGTATGGATTCCGAATCCCAAGGATTTCAGCCACTGCTGCGAAAATGTTAATCTTATGTTTTTTTTGTTAAGAACCTCCAGTTCAACATCGAGCCCCTTGGGATGTTACTAAATGGGTCGATCCTTTCGAAGCCAAAAACCAAAATTTAAAAAAATAATCCAAATTTCATTTGTTTTCTTTTTGTAAAAATAAATCTGTTTGCTACCATCAATGAATCATTATTTGTTCTTTCGTAAGAATGACGCAAAACTAAACTGAGAATGAAAATGCAAGAATTTCATTTCGAAAAATGTCGTCAAAAGAAGAAATCGAATTTCTGTTATCTCTTCAATTATTCACAATTCATTGTGTTTCGAAACAATCGTCAAGTAAAATCGAAAGTTATTGTCAACGACTTGTATCGTCTGTCGAAAATCTCGATCCGATTTATATTGGTCATAAAATTCAATTAGCATTGTCTCTCGAAAGTGCGTCACTTCGAAATCAATCGAATTCGAAATTAAACAATCAAATGAAGTTAATTTCTCATTTAATTGCTCTTTGCCGACCGAAGATCGGTTCGAACGAAGAAGTTCTTTGTCAACAATGGGCAAACATCGATCTCAACCGAACGATTGATTCGATTGAACAACGTTTTCAAGAACAAAGTCATTCAACAACACTTTGGTTACAATTGACAAATGAGCAGAGTTTGATAAGTATTCATTCGAATTCTTTTAATCGAATTTCATTTGAATATGTTCAACATGACACAGATATTGAACAATTATTCCAATGGATTCATCAAAATCAAATTGAAATCAACGGACGATTGAATCGAAGTTATACGGGTGTTCCTTTGTTTTGGATAACACCGTTTCAATCATCGTCCAATCAATCCAAATACGGTTCGATTCGATTAGTTTTTCCATTTTCAACTGTTTATTCGAATGACAACGATCATCATCTCTTCGATTTAGGAACAAGAAAGAATCCACCACACATTTGGAATAATATTTTAATTACGAAACGAAAACAAGTCGCTGCCTATGGATTTCCTATTCATGAAATTTCGCCTTGTTTTCTCTCTCCAGTTGATATTGCAATTGATTTAACTGATGGACCTTTACTCATTCGAAATGTTGAAATTGTCTTTGTGAATCATACCGATGAATGTATTCGATTGTTACCCTCAAAATTGACTCGTGAACATTCATGTTATCACACATCTCAATCGGCAATGAAATCTTTTCTTCAATATTTAAATAATCAAACTCAATTACAATTAGGTCAACTCGAACATTTATTTAATCAACATACTTTTCAACAATTAACTCAAATGCAAATGTCAACCTAGGTGAGTTTTTTTTTCTGTTATTTGTATTTCGAATTTGCAATTGAAATTGAAGAAAGATCTTTCTTTCCTTTCGTTTTCTTTTTTTTGTAGTAACTTGTTGACTTTATTATCGAAATCTACTGAAATTAATGCTTGTCAGTTAGTGAAATATTCGATGTGAATTGTGAATATTGATGAAGATTGGGCAGAAAATGATCGTATTTGTTAATATTTTGTTGATGTTTGATCCTTTGTTGGTTGGTGAAAAAGAAATTTGGCAAGAGTTGAACTGGTAATCGATGTCTTCGAGGTGATGCTGTTTGAAGACGATAACCGATTGAATTCGAATTGAATTGTTGTTGTTGATTTGGAGAAATAAGATTATTCGCATCGAGTTCCAACGGAAATGAATCACATCGATCTAACGACGATTTTTCTCTTTCAAATCCAAAGAAAAATTGAAAATCGAGAAAAAAAAGAAAAAACTTCGTACTGTTGAATTGGTTGTTGATGAGTTAGGAAAGTGACGTATTGTTTTGGTTGTGGCTGATGTTGCCAATTGGATTTGAAAATCAATGATTGACTTCGAACTGGTTGAATAGACAATTGATGAAGATGAAGTGGAGATCTCATTCGTGAGATTCTCGGTGAGGAGAATGTTGTTGGGTCTTTTCTGCCCTTTTTAAGAATCGATTTCAAAGGTAAATCCGTTGTTTTGTCAGGATTCTAAAGAGAAAAAGAAAAGGAAATGAAATCGAATTGAGCAATGATATACGTAAATACATTAAATTGAAGAGACGTGTCAAAAAGAGAATGTTGATTGGTATTTGTAAGATGAGTTTGTTGGAAGTGTTTGTTGAGAGAATCTGCTTGAGGATTGATTTCAAAATAAGATTCACTTTCAATGAGATCTGTTTCAATGAATGATAAATGATTTTGATCTTCATTTCGACAATTAAATCGAACTCGACGTTGACAACAATTTACATCGATTTTAGTGTCGAACATTTCTTGTAAAATATTCCCTTTTGAATGTTATTCAAATATTTGAATAAATGAAAAATGATTTGAAGTCTGTCTCACTCTCTATCGAATTATTATTCTTCTGATTTCGAACTAAATGAATAAATTAACCGATGAATAAACGTTACTGTGTGAATTGCTGACGATTTGTAGATGTCACAAATATCCGAGTAGCGATCAACATACTTTGTATATGATTGACTCCATCGATTTATCCATTGAGTTTCTTTTCTTTTCTGTTCTGTAGTTTTGTTCTCGAGGATATCGATCAATAACTTTCTTTTTTTCTTTTGACTAAAACTGTGTCGATGTCGAATGTAGATACTCAAACAACTTCAGATCAAATCAGTTCTTCTCAATTGACAACGAATTCATCGAGTGGTTATGTTAGTTTGTTGGATTCACATGAAACTCCAGGTAAATCGATTCGATTTGTCTTCTTTTCAAACGACAATTCAATCACAAATCTAGATGGATCTTATTCATCGTATTCACAAAGTTCAACATCGAATTGGACTCAACCATTTGCAACTTTACGACAATGGGGCTCACGAACATTCAAATACACTCGACAATTGTTTCAAGAAACTATCGGACAACTTCCACGAACACAAGATCTCGAAATTCAACAAAATATTCAAGTTTATTTCCAAGTTAAATCACGAGAAAAAAACAAGAAGTTTTCTTTTGACATTAGATTTTACATGAAACGAAACATCGTTACGAACAGATTTTAAAAGAAGCACGTCAAATGAGTGTTTACTTCGCAGGTCTTATTCAAACACAACGAGCTCTCGGTTAGATTTTCTCTTTCTCTTTCTCTTTCTTTTTTTTTCTAATCGAAGTCAAGCGACTGTTGTGTATAGGCGAATCTTTCAATGAATTACAACGACTCTCAGGATCATCCGATGATCTCGTCGATCAATTCGTCAGAAATAGTCAGTGTCAAAAGACATTAGCAATCAATGGACAAAATCTTCTTAGTAAATTTTCTCGTTTTTTTCTTTCTCTTTCATCTCGAAGGAAACATTTAGATACAATAAATACATTTATTGATAAATTAAATACATTAACAAATAAAACAATGACTGATATCTTTCATACAATTAAAATCTATGAAAATGCAAGGTAAATCATTTCGATTCGACGAGAAATAACAATTTGAGTAATAAGTAATATCGAAATAGAATTGAATACGATGCACATCGATATGATTATCAAGTCTTAGCAAATAAAAATCAAATTAATCAAAATATTCAAAAACAATACGAACATTTCAAACTCATTTATGAGAAATCAAAAGAAGATCTCAATGTTAAATTCAAATTTCTTGATCAAAATCGAGTTTGTTTTCTTTTTCTTTCAAATTTGCATATTTGAAAATGTGAATTTAGATCGAAGTAATGACCCAACAATTGATGCTTTTTCATAATGCAATCGGATCCTATTTCTCAGTAAATCGACAACAACTCAATCTATGAATCATTTCATTTTCATTGTTCTTTTTTTTTCTACGAATTTATTGTTATGTTTTGCTTCACAATCCTCCGTCGGACATGATTTAATATTCATGTTTTTTCTCTGTTCTAATCATAATGACAAATCTTTGACAAGTTTTTTTTTCTTTTTATATTTATTAATGAAATATGATAACAGTATTACAGACAACAATTACTTCATGTTGAATTCGTCACGAAATGAAATTTTCGATGAAGTCTAAATAGAAACAGTCGGTTGGAAATGATTCCACAGTTTAACCCATCTTGTGAAGTAATCTAGAATACATGTTTTATTTTTATGCAAAATAAATGTAATCGACAGCGATCTCAAGTAACTCACGTTGTGTTGAGAATGTTCCCACATGTTCAAGATGATCAATACTGTCGTCATGACGGTACAAAACGATAACGTATACGACCATTTCGCACCAATATAATATAATATAAACGTCAAAAAGCTGTGTTTCGAATTCACTCTAGGCACATATCTACAGAAGGTAGAAGTAAAAATGAAAATTGCCACTCTATCTATACATTGATTGGTCTTATGGCACTGCATAATTTAAAATAATAAACATTAAGAAATCGAAATAGTCCGATGTATGTTCGGGAAGAATTATGTTGAAAACAAAAGATGTCTCTAGTATTCTGTTTTAAATCGAATCATAATTTATGATTGGCTTATAAATCTACTTTCCTTTCTGTTGTTGGTTTCAAAAAAATTATTATCTTCATTTTTTGTGATTGTGAAATAGTTGATCATGAGCGGAACATTAGCAACAATGCAACTTGAACAACGTGAACATTTAGCACAAATACAAAAACGTCTTTTAACAGTTAAATCTAAATAAATTGAGATTTGTCATTTCAAAAATTGATGACTGTTTTCACAATTTGTAGACGCCATTGGATAATATTCAAATTGATCTTTATAAAGAATTAATTCTTACGTATTTATATTTATCGAAAATGTATAATTTATTTGCTCGAATGAATAACAATGAAAATCATTGTGTTTTATTTTAGTAATGAAGCGAAATTTCTTTGGGAAAATCTTCCAACTAATATGAAAACGGTAGATTCAATTTTGTTGTAATGATAGCTAAACCAATCAGTTTGATTTGATTGAATATAGGATAAAGAATTGGAATTCGTTGCTTCGTTAGTTTCTACACTTAATCTAAAACAATATGGAGATTTCTATAAATTGTGTCAAACAGCACTTGAAACGGGTAGTTTATCATCTCAAACGAGTCAATCAATTCAACAATTAATTTGTTCGTTCGTCTTTCGAATATAAAATAATGAAAATATTTTGAATTTGTAGCTCGAGTGACAATTGAAAATGTTGAATTAATCGAATTGTCATATAAATCAATATCATTCGATGATATTCACAAAGTGTTTGGTCTTAATCGAAAGTCTGTAGAGCAAATTTGTGTTGAACGTGATTGGCAAGTCGATGCCGATGGAATTCATCTACTTCCCAAACGAAATGGTTAATTATTTTTCATTCGAAAACGAAAAAGAAAAGACGATTGATTTTGTTGTTTTAGACAAATTAAGCGCCGCATCGAATTCGAACATAACAAAACTTGTCGAACTTGTTTGTTTCTTAGAACGTTAAACAACAACAACAACAAACAAGAAAATTCTTTTTTTATTTTATTTTAATAAAGAGAAAACAAAAAAGGCGAAAAGAATTGTTGATAGATGATTCGATAAGAGAAAGTCTTCGGTCTGATCGTTAATCATGTTGATTCGTAGGAGTTGTTGTTGTTTGTGGATGGTTTGATTCATTGCGACTGTCGTCGAGGTATGGCGCGTCATGAATCAATGATTGTTTGTTTGTTTGTTTGTTGGGCAAGTTGTTTTGAAATAAAAAGAAAGTCGAACTGTTATTGTCAACTGACATCGAAGACAAATGAGAATACGTCGGTTAATCTGTAATTGTCTTCGGTTGGCATATGTATCGACATTTGTTAATCTCTGACAAGTCTCACAAGAACCGACACAAACATGTTTCCTTTCTTCTTTTTCTTTTGTTAATGAGACGTATTTTGTATTCTGTTGTTTTCTTCGTTGTTTTGCAGAGAATCCAAATGTCAATTGATGTGAATGTTGGTCAATCAACGAGCAATTCGTATCGTCCTCTACGTCATTTAATCAACGAATTTAAATCGTCATCGAATTCGATTTGTCGATTTGCACCAATAATTCATCTAAAAAAATACGAAGTAATTTATCCAAGATTTTCTCTAGAATTGATTTGTTTTTGTTTTTTCTAAAGGAACCGATCGGTGAATTTACAATTCGAGAAACGGATTTAACTCGTGATGGAGTTCAACGAAGTCAAACATTTAGCAACACCGAGAACATTCTTTCGAATAAAACAAATTCAGATCATCGGAGAAATTCATTGACGAACAACGATCGTAAACATGAAGTAAAAAAAAACATTGATTGTTGTTTGCAAAGTAAATCAATGATTTAGGCGAAACGCGAAGCAATTGCGAAACAAATGTACGAAACAGAGAAATCTTATGTCGAAGCATTGAAAAATCTTGTGACAGTAAAGGAAAATTTTCAGTTTGGATTCCGAATTCGATTTGTTTTTTGTAGAAATATTATTTGCCATTGAAAGACAAAGATCTTGTTTCCAATGATCTTCTCAATGATATTTTCTATAAAATTCCCGAAATTCACATTCATCATACGGTAAAAACAAAAGAAAACGTTCGAAAGTTGACACAAAGAACAATATTGTCTTAGGCATTTCTGATTTCTTTATCCGAGAAATTGAATCGATGGAATAGGTCCGAGACCATCGGTGATCTTCTTGTTCAAATGGTAAATCGATTGAATTTAGAATATTTGTTAAAATAAAATAATTTGAGAGAATAGTTCAGTCGAATGTCGGTGATCGAAAGTTACACGAGTTTTATTGAGAATTATGATCGAGCTCAATTAGCGTTGAATGTTTGCCGAGATTCGTCGTCGTTTAACAAATTTGTCGAACAACAGATTCGCGATCATCGAGGTAAATTATCGTTGAATGATCTATTGATTCAACCGGTTCAACGAATTCCTCGATACGAATTGTTGATCAAAGATTTCGTTCAATCGACCGATTTCTCTCATCCTGATTATCAATTGTTGTTGAAAGCTCAATCGCAAATTCATCTCTTAGCTCAACAAATCGATCAAGTTCACAAACAACAAGCCAATTCTTCACTGAGAATTGTCGAACAAATGATCGAACATCGAACTGACGTTTGTTCAATTCTTTTTCTTCGTTCACTTTTTCCTGTTTCATTTTTAGTTAGTCGATCGAAATCGTTATTTGATTCGAATTGATCATGTTCCAATTCAATTGTCTTCGTCTCCTGTGAAGAAAGACCGATGTTTGTTTCTCTTCAATGATTTACTTTTAATTACAAATTCCAAACGCAAAGCAAATCATTTGAATAAAAAAAATCAACAATTTCTTATTTTGTAATTCGATGAAATGAGTTGTCTCTCTCCTGTAATTGTCTTTGTTTGTTTGTTTGTTCGAAGAAATTCTTCATCTGGAAAACAATACATTGAAAATGACAAATACAAATTAATTGTGCAAATGCCATTGGACAAGATTGAGATCATCGAAGGTTTGATTTTGAAAATGCTCATCGAAAAGTGTAAGAAAATGAAATGTAGATGATCGAACAGTGTCGAATTCAGACAAACAAAAAAGTGTCGAAGAAGATTTTCTCATTCTCGGACAAATGTCGAATCTTTCGAAAACAATATCAATTCCTCATCAAGTTCTTTGTTTTTTTTTCGAATATCGAAATTCGATGTTGGTTTATTTGTTTTAGCAATTAGATGATGCGATTAAAGAAACATTCGAAATTGTAAATAAAGAATTGAAACGATCGAACTCAATTCAATTGATTTTCAATTCGACGTAGAATTAATTTCACTTTGATAAACAAATTCTTTGTCTGATTTGTAGCGAACAAATTGAAAAGATCGAACTTCTGTTTTCTTCGTTCGAAACAAAATCGAATTGGCAACAAACTTTTGTTCAAGCGAAGAAAATCCAACGTAAAATTCTTCTCTTTCGAAATGCAAATGAGATTTCGTTTGGTTTTTCAGTTGACAAAAATGAGCAAAGTCCGGTGTTCGAACAAGTTGTCAAACTTTGTGATTTTCGACCGGGAACTGAAGTAAACTAAACGCTGATGTTTTCTTTTGAAGATAAAGAAATAAATGCGGAAACATCGGATTGAAATCCGATCGTTACGTGTACTTCAAAAAGTTAACCCTAGAGATTTCGATAGTGATGATGAAGTAAAGGCGAGGAAGGTTGGTTCAGAGACTGTAGAGGGGAGGGACACGACGGTGGCGTTGAAGAGATCATGGAAGGGGAATATGAGGAAGGATGTTTGAGAGATGACAGTGAGGGAAAGATATGTGCTAATATTTTATGTTAATCTCTGTTTCTACTTCAACTGTGTTG
>Ga0209922_104520_pt1 | contig 10045 bp, 9 predicted proteins | sample ThiBiot_500_biof_FD_183946 | JGI IMG/M metagenome (GOLD analysis project Ga0209922, IMG submission 183946) | Wastewater bioreactor microbial communities from Cape Town, South Africa - Thiocy_expt_500_biof (SPAdes) | ecosystem: Engineered > Bioreactor > Thiocyanate-remediating > Anaerobic-Aerobic ...
TGGGCATCATATTGGGTATTTTTGGTCTTCTCAATATAAATAAAAAGACAACCACAACGACAACAACAACAACAACAACAACAACAACAGCAACAACTACCACAACTTCATCAAGCACGAGCACAACGAGTTCGACAACATCAACTTCATCCAGTACTAGTACAACTAGCTCGACGACATCGACAACATCATCAACAACGACAACAACGTCATCAACCACCAGTACGACCAGCTCAACAACATCAACAACAACAACATCATCAACTACCAGTACAACTAGCTCCACTACATCGACAACATCAACGTCATCCACCACTAGTACAACGAGTTCGACAACGTCAACTTCATCATCGACTAGTACCACCAGCTCAACGACATCAACGTCATCCACCACTAGTACAACTACATCGACAACATCGACAACGTCAACATCATCATCGACTAGTACAACGAGTTCAACTACAACAACATCATCAACAACAACGACATCAACATCATCAACTACCAGTACAACTACATCGACGACATCGACAACAACAACATCATCAACCACTAGTACAACTAGTTCATCAACATCAACAACGGAAACGACCTCTTCAAGTAAGTTTACATAAGAAAAAATGAATACCTTTCTCAGAGAATAAACCATATGTTGTTGTTGTTGTTATTTCAGCTACAGTAACTGAACGACCGTAAGTTTTATTTGATATTGTTTACATTTTCATCAGATGATTATCTTTTAGTTTTGACTTAATTTCTACCAATCATGACGTCATTGAGGGTATCTACAATACTACGGCTGGTGGTCCAAGCAAAGCCTCCACAGTTGGTACTTGGATTGGACAGTATCCATCAGGTCAAGGGCCTAATGTATGCATTGATTTATCGGCCACTACTTGCATCAATTTTGGCAATGTAGGATTAAATCCTAGTGGATCAACTAATACAGCTGGTGTCGGCACTGGTTTATATACGATTCCATCAGTAGGTGTTTCTATTGTACGTGGAATTCAATTTCAAGCAGGTGGTGATTATCCTGCTCGAGATCCGCTAACAATCACATTGGAAGGTTCGAATGATACAGGTTCGGCACTTACTCTTGGCACAAGTTGGACATTATTATACTCAGGCGATACTGGTCTCGTTCCTTTCAGTGTAACTCGTTTGGCATGGGGTGACATTCAAAATTTTACGAACACAATCGCATTTACTGCATACCGAATGATAATTACATCACAACGTGGAATTGATTATTGTGTTCAATTTGCTGAAATGAATTTATATGGATATCTTTGACTAATGATTAAATTCACTTTACTTATAAAATTTCATATTAATCATACTTTTTTTTTTCGATGACGTAGTTATAAATATATGATTGATGTGATTAGTTTTATTAACTTTTCAAATATCAACAAAGTCGACATCATTTCTCATCAACGTAGATTAATTCAAAATCGAAAATTTCAATGGATTATACAATTGGTACTATTCTACTGGTAGTAACATGCATTATCATTTTCACAGTTTTGCTGACGAAGAAACAACAACACTAGAAAATCTATTAAATAGCAATATTGTTCGAAGTTGGAATCAATATGCTACAATTATCATTGGTGGAAATGGCCAAGGAAATGAAATGAATCAATTGTCAAATCCGACAGATATTGTTCTTGATAAAAGAAATAAATCGTTGATTATTTGTGATTCGGATAATTCAAGAATTGTACGATGGCCAATTGAACATTTTGACAATGAATGATATCTGTATGTATCCAATCCCAAAGAAAATGAGATTAGAAAATGGAAATTAGAAGATCTTAATAATGATGAAATTGTCGTTGTAGGGGGGAATGGAAGAGAAGAGAACGACAATCAACTAAATTATCCGACATTTATTTATTTCGATGAAAATTCATCTCTTGTTTTATTAATAAATGAATATTCATTTATCTTTTATTTCTTGAGGGTGTATATTCATAAATGAAAAGCGTACAAAAAACTCATCATATTATGTATGACTATGACCGTGGATATTCAAATGGTCTTCCATTGCCCATAACTGTATCATATGATGGAAGACGATCATCTTTAGAGAAGCCAGAGAGTCTTGTATCTTCTCTGGGAGCGCTTGGCACGATATTGTCATTACTATGTGCTGCATTTCTTAAAGTATCAGCAGAATGAATATTTCGATCATTTCGATTTTGCCTATGATCACCAGAGAGTCTTGTATCTTCTCTGGGAGCACTTGACACGATATTTTCATTACTACGTGCTGCATTTCTTAAAGTATCAGCAGAAGGAATATTTTGATCATTTCGATTTTGTCTACGATCTGTTGGAAGAAGTCGTTCTCTTCTACGTCTTTCCAGTCTGCGTCTTCGTAGACATATTAAAATCATACACACTACAATGAGACTCACCGCAGCAATCAGACCGATTACCTCATAAATAATCCATGCATGAGGATCTAAATTAATGTAACAATTAAGAATTCAAAGAAAGAAAGATGCTTTTCTTATCGAGAATTTACTTGGTGGTGGTGGTGGCACAGTTGTCATCTGAATTGAATCTGGTCCTACTACTTGAATTGTATACGAACCGATCGTCATCGAGTAAGATGTAGTTATAACCAAAGTGAATGATGTTGCCGTATCAAGAAAATGACTGAATAAGTATTGCGTATCAGATCCAATGTTATCGCTACATCCGAGTAGATTTGTCATAGAGTTGGAAGGATCAAAACCACTACTATACAGACATCCGAAGATACTTATCGAACTGTTACTTGAGAAGCTGTAAGTAGCAGCTTTGTTGATGGTAAGTAGAATTGCTTGATAAAAATAGTTAGTATCTCCAGGACGATATGGACGTGCGAACTTAGGACTATCTGATTGTAAATTATTCGAATATGACGATGTTATTTGAGATGAACTTGTCGCTAAAAGCAAAAAATAATTATCATTAATAATTCGAAATAGTAATAGTTCTGCGAACACTAACTAATTGTTGTTGGTTTTCCTGTTGTTGTTGTTGTTCCTGGCCACGGTGTACTAGCCGTTGTTGTTATAGCTGTTGCCCATGTTGAGGATGAAGATGTCGAATCGGAAGCCGATACTGCTGCTATATGAGACAGACAACAAGGTTATAAACATTAGTATTGATCCCATTAATTCGACTTTTATGTATTTTCAGTACAACAGTGTCGATCTGGATGTATTAGTACTTCTTACAAGGCATTAATAGGAAAAATCGATACAGTTATTGTAATACTATTTTGTTATACGGTGAGATGAGGGAGAGAGAAGAATATTACTAAAGTGTGACTCGGAAGATAATTTGTTCTCTATACTAGTCTTGTGGTAAATGCGTGCATTATAATAAAAAATACTTACGTTGAATCAGAGAAAACAGTAATAGAGGAATCAGAAATATTGATGAATGTATGGTCCTTTTTCTCAAAAAGCCAATCACTGGTATTGGGCTGCTCCGCATTTGATTGAATAAATAGGATTTCAATAAGATATTTCGCATCTTTGTCTGCTTTCTACTTTTGGTAATATGAAGATCAAACTTCATTTGACGAAAGCTTATAAAAATTATGTTATCATTTATTTACTCTTACCGAACAATACTTATCAGTCACAGCACAAAGGACATATCATGCAGAAACATGACTTGTTTTGCTATGACTATGATTCATATAAGTTTGTTTTTCTTCGTATTTTTATCAAGGAATCTTCCAGCGCTTCAAAAGTACTTTCAAGTCAATTTTAGGGCGCAAACACATAAGGCTCGTTTTTAACGATGATGAATTATATCGAATTTCAACAGAATAATTAGAAATTTATTTTGTTAAAATAAAATGTGAAATAAACCTCGAAAATTCAAAGATACAGGTGTAATTTAGTAGGATCAACGCACGAGTATCCAGTAGGTCATTCATTACAATAGGATGAGCCAGCAATATTTTGGTAGGTTCCAGGTGGACATGGCAGGCAATCTGCTGATGAAATCGCACCTATTTTTGGTTGATAGGTTCCTGCTGGACAGTAATGAATAGTAGTAGCACCAATCTCTGAACAATAAGCTCCTGTTGGACAATCACTACAATAGGATGAACCAGCGACATTTTGATATTTTCCGATTGAACATTTCAAACAAGAGTCTGGTAAGATAGCACCTGTTGTTGGTTGATAAGTTCCAGGTGGGCAGTAATGAATAGTAGTAGCACCAATCTCTGAACAATAGGCTCCTCGTGGACATTGATTACAATAGGATGAACCAGCGACATTTTGATATTTTCCGATTGAACATTTCAAACAAGAGTCTGGTGAGATAGCACCTGTTGTTGGTTGATAGGTTCCTGCTGGACAGTAATTAATACCAGAGGCACCAATTTTAGGACAATAGGCTCCTCGTGGACATTGATTACAATAGGATGAACCACCAATATTTTGATATGTTCCAATTGGACACTGTATACAAACTCCGGTTGAACCGGTAGGTTGATATGTTCCTGCTGGACATACGTTAACACCAAGTATCTCAATTGGTAAAACACATAACAGTGCAGTAACGATAAAAGAAAACATGAAAAATAATTGCATCTTTACTTTCAAATTTCGACCGAAAACTAAATACTTTTTTTTCGCTTTTCTATGAAACCCACAGGTGTTATTTTGATGATCAAATACACATTTAATATCTTTATTTACGAAGTATATCATTTCTTTTTTTTATATAGATATAGGCGCTTTGCTTGGATCAATGCATTGAAATCCAAGTGGACATTTCTTGCAAGTTGACGAACTGCTATATTGTTGATGTGTTCCAATTGGACATTTTAAACAAGCGTCAATTGATGTTGCATTTTCATTAGGTTGATAAGTACCAGGCGGACAATTGCGAACATATTTGGCTCCAATTTCTGAACAATAAGATCCTTTCGGACACGAATAACAGTATGAAGAACCACTCTGTTGTTTGTAAGTTCCAAGTGGACATTTAATACAAGCATCAATAGAAGATGCTCCGATGTTTGGTTGATAGGTACCAGCTGGACAATAATGAACATCTTTAGCTCCAACTTCCGAACAGTAAGCTCCTTTTGGACATTGTGAACAAATAGAAACACCACTTTGCGATTTATAAGTACCAATAGGACATGGTACACAAGCATCAATTGAACTATCAGCTTGATAAGTTCCTGCTGAACACCATTTTAAGGACATAATCTCAACTGGTAGTAAACATACTATCAATAAAAGCATAGAATGTAGTTGCATCTTTATTATTCAACGAAAAAGAAAAATGTTCTCCTATATATAATATATACGATATGCATACAGATGGTTTTCGATATATTACTTTTTCTCACGAACAATTAGTTTGATTTAAAAAAAAATGACGATGAAAAGAAAATATTTAAACAGGCATAAATTTTTGTACTCGATCATGTCCATTGTCGACGACATAGAGATTATTGTCTTCATCGAAAGCTAAATCATAGGGTCGATCTAATTTTTCATTGGCAACAATTTCACCTTTTTTGGAATCTTTCAACCAACGTACAATTCGATCATTGCCATAATCTGCCACATAGACAGTTTCCCATTGATCAACAAAAAGACCATTAGGAACATACAATTGTGTCAAATTATTACCTCGTCCTTGTCCGCCAGCAACGATGATGCCTTCCTTCGCATTTTTTATCCATTTCATTACACGATGATTGCCCCAATCGGACACATAAATCGATTCATGATCATCGACGGAAATATAGTGAGGTCGATTGAATTGATCGAGACGATCACCTCGTCCATTACCACCAGCAACTAATAGCCCTTGGTTATTTCCGATAGTCCACCGTCGAACTTCGTCTTTTTCATCATCAACAACATAAATATCACCTTTGGAATTGATTGCTAAACCAAAACATCGAACATTCGAAATGATCGTTTGACCACTTCGACCATTTCGACGAGACCATCGAACAACTCGTCGGTTGCCCCAATCGGCAATAAGCAATGCATCATTGTGATAATCGATGAGTACATCGAGTGGATTATTCAATTGATCATCTTGATCACCTTCACCATTGCCACCAGCAACAACAATGCCAACAGTTGCATTTCGCCGCCATTCGACAATACGATCATTATATGAATCAGCTATGTAAATTGTTTGTTCATCATCAATATCGATTCCTCGTGGATAATTCAGTTGGTCTACTCGTTGACCGTCACCATTTCCTGCAGCAATCGTGATTGCTTTCGAACTCCATTTCATGTCCAAAGGAGGATTTGCTGGTGTTACTAAAGAAATAAATGAATGAATTATATTCATATGAACAATGTGAATGAAAATTTACGACAAAAATTCTTCCAAGTTTTTAACATTTGTCTGAACAGATGATTTTGTTTCTTTGAAAATAAACTATTTTGACAAGCAATTTTATGCGATTGATTTTCTCGTTGTAATTTGAGAAAATGTCGAAAGAATTTCGGATGATAGTCGACGAAAATCTCAGTGCTATCGAATTGTTTTGATTGAGTCAAAAACGAAATCATATTCGATCGTTGACTGGTGATGATTTGTCCATTAACATTGAATGTAATAGAGTTTTGCCGAGATGATGATGATAATAAAGCATGATCAAGACGTAATTTCTTGATCATTTTTTGAAAAGATCGAACAAGTAATGGATCAGATGGAAGTGAAATTTTGTTTATTTGAGATAGTTGTAGTTGATCGAGTAAATAACGAAAGAGAATAGGATTGAAATCGAAAAAAATATTTTCATTTTCATCTCGCTGTAAATTCTGTTCCCATCGACCATTGAATAGAATCGAAAATAAAGAATTAGGCACTGATACTAGAGTTTCACGAGTTGTAACGATGAGTTCACCGCCAATATTCAATTCAATAACATCTGTTCTAGCAAACGATCGTAAAATTTCATCAGATTCAATCGTTGAATTTAATTTTTCAGCTCTAGAAATATGTTGTCGTTGATGATTGATCGATAATAGACCAAATGAAATCTATTCTTTCACAGAAAATAAAACTTTTGAATTCGAAATAATAAAAAAAAACAATCTCGTTCTCACCAAGCATACCACTGTCCACATACTTTCAAATGGAATAGAACAGACAAGAATAAATGTATTCCCATCAGTTGTTCTTCATTTATATAAACGACATATGACAAACATCGAGAAAACAGAATAGATAAAAATATTATCTTGTTTTTCTACTTAATCGATGTTTCTAAAAAAATAATCATGTACACAGTTTATTGACAAATGTTACGCAGTAAAAATGATAAGAATTAAGGAGTGGTGTATTTATGAATAAAGAAAAGAATTTATTGCTTGTCGACGATTTAGCGTACTGATCACATCAATTTTGAATTCAGTACCCAAAATAAAAATCATAAATCAATGTCGATAAGAGAACAACTTCATTAACTGTATATAAACTCGAGGTAAATCGCAGACTATACTCAGTAGTTGTTACAAGAATACAATCGATCAAACAAAAAACACTCTTCATGACTCTTTTGGTATTAGTTGCCGTTGTTTATATGGCAGAATCGGGTGTGATCCTTCATGCAGATGATAACATCAAAGAAGAAAATGCCGTTGAATTATCGGAAAATCGTCTGGTTTGTTCATTTTCTATGTTTTTCAATTTTGTTAACGTTTAGAACATCGATTACGACTAACAGAATGTAATATTCATACAGACTAAGCACCAGGAAATAGTTGTATTGCTTACAAGAAACGTGAAAATTATTCATTTATGATCTACGAATTGAATGTTTCATCAATTCGAAATATTTATTTTGAGGTAACACGAATAAGTCCATAGGAATATTGCAAAGGTGCTTGGGTCTGTGTGAATTATTCATTTATCTTGTATTTCTTAAATCAATGATTACATGAGAATTGTTATTGACAATATGAAACAATATAATTGACTAGTTTATTTGTTTGAAATATTCATTTACGATGTTCACGATGGAAATCCAGTGAAATTCAGACTTTCATTTTTTAGTTCAGTAAAATATTCGAAATGAGATCTCCACCATATCTTACGATTTATCTCTCTACCATATACTTATCGATTTGATGTTTAAATCAAAGATTAATCCAGTAATTCTTTCAAATAAATAAACATCCTATTTGGATCTCCGTTAGTATGATCTATTCGTTTTTTATATGTTTTGGGTTTTGTAGATATGAGAATTGGTGCTTATAGTTTGGAATACACAAAACAATTGAATAAAATCTTGGTTTTATAAGTTGTTCATTTTCTATGTCGGCATCAATTCAATGCTAGCATTGAAAGTCACGACTTGCTCTCGAACGAATATAATTGAATAAGTTTTTGCTGGAGATTATTTATTTTCTTTGTGATATCGATGAGATCAATACATCGTAGATTAAGATTTTTTATTAACTCGAAACAAATGAACGAATTATTCTTCGCAATTATTCGATTTTTATGCGAACATAGACTTCGTAGATAAATTGAAAAGTCCTGTTTCACATCGAAACAAGTAGATGGATAAGGTTTTCATACGAATTATTCATTTTCTATGCCATTCTCGACAAGAAATTGAAAATAAAGTCTCCATGATTCAAAGTGAATTAAATTATTGGATGATGTTCTGGTAAGCATGATTTATTTCTTACGTGTATGAGAATAAATTAGTTCAATGGACATCTGTACTTCGATATCAACGAAATAATTGAAAAATTTGTTTATATTGTGAAGTATTCATTTCTTATGTGTAACATAATCGACCTAATGATTTGATAAGTCTGATTTTCAATTCAACAAATTTATTTTATAAACATTTTGTGGACCTGAAATGTGTTCATAAAATATGCATTTTTCTCTGAGAGAAATAAATAGGAACTTTTTATATCGGACCGAAAAGCAATATTTGAATATCCTTATCGATTTGGTAGCTGGGACTAAATCAACATGCAAGTCTCATTATGCACATACATTTTACCGAGTAGTTAGTTTTTTCCGTCATGTTTTAATCATAATAAAATATGATCATGAGTCTATTCATAATTGTCTATGAATTTACGTCATCACCTGTTTACCCCTACATATTTTTTTCCGAATGAGGAAGAAGATGTAATCGGTGTACGTATATATGTGCTCGTTGTATTTTTTTATGCATGACAAAATAAAAACAACCAGTCGTTTGTCAATTGGGCATATAAAAATGTATAAGATAGTCTTACTAGTTTTACCAGTTTTATCGATAATTATGACTTCAAGCAGCGCTCAATTATCAATAGGTGGGAGTATTGTACCAGGAACGGAACAACCGGAACCGGTTTCAGCCAATAATGGCTCACCAAATGGTTGTATTTGTCGTATCAACAATACGATTTGCTCACAACCTGGATGCTCAGCTGGTGATAATTTGAATTGTAATGGTTTTCGTGGCAATATTTTTTATTCAGTCTATTATGCATCACAAAATTACAATCGCACTATAAGTGCTTGTGCATGTCCACATTACCAGGGTGCCGATGGTGATGCGAATATGAATTATATTAATGATGATGCTATCTCCGCTTACAATTATACAACTTGTGATAATATAGTTACGTCTGATCCAAATGGTCAGGCGCCCTCGGATGTGGCTACTAATGCAGTTAATTGTTGTAAATATTGTTGTTTACCGGATGCAGGAGTTGGAGGTGATTAGATATTTCAAATTCGAACATTTTCCTTTCTATTCATTCGTTTGTATCTTCTTTTTTTAAAAATCAATTAAACAAGCAAAGTTTATTTCAAAATCAGTCACTATTTGCAATCACCTTTGAACCAGGCATTGAACTGAATTTAACTAAACCGTCTGCTTTGAATGCATCAATATAACATTGTTGACATTGACTAAAAAACATATGACTTTCAGGTTGTAATTTATCTAAATCAATAATATTTCCTTGTTGATCTCGTTTAAAATTCATTAACGATGTATCACGAAATAATCGATCTTTTAATA